>MDTG01283219.1_pt1 | contig 111043 bp, 100 predicted proteins | sample 811421 | NCBI WGS metagenome assembly MDTG01 (sample SAMN05326645, study PRJNA326480) | marine metagenome | isolation source: seawater | place: Pacific Ocean: South East | collected 2011
GGCGAGATGGGCTGCTGCCACCGCAACGAACCGCACGGCGCGCTGCACGGCCTGATGCGCGTGCGCCAGTTCACGCAGGACGACGCGCACATCTTCTGCACCGAGAAACAGGTGGTGGACGAGGTGCGCGCCTTCATCGAGCTGGCGGACGCGGTCTACAAGGATTTCGGCTTCACCTATTCGATCAAGCTGGCCCTGCGCCCCGAACAGCGCTTCGGCAGCGATGCGGATTGGGACAAGGCCGAGCAGGAACTGCGCGATGCCGTGGAAGAAGCCGGCATGATGAACGAGGAATACGGCTGGGAAGAACTGCCCGGTGAAGGCGCGTTCTATGCGCCCAAGCTGGAATGGCACCTCACCGATGCCATCGGCCGCACATGGCAGGTCGGCACGATCCAGGGCGACCGAGTGCTGCCCGAACGCCTCGATGCGACTTTCATCGGCGAAGATGGCGAGAAGCACCGCCCGGTCATGCTGCACCGCGCGATCTTCGGTTCCTACGAACGCTTCATCGGCATCCTGATCGAACACTTCGCCGGACGCCTGCCGACATGGCTCGCCCCGGTGCAGGCGGTGGTCGCCACCATCGTCTCCGATGCGGACGACTATGCGAACGAGGCGGTCGCCAAGCTGAAGGCGGCGGGCATTCGCGTGGACAGCGATCTTCGCAATGAGAAGATCAACTACAAGGTGCGCGAACACTCGCTGGCGAAGGTTCCGCACATGCTGGTGGTCGGCAAACGGGAGGCCGAGGAAGGCACCGTCGCCATGCGCACGCTGGGCGAGAAGGAGCAGAAGTTCATCTCGCTGGATGAGGCGATCGCGCTGATCAAGGGCGAGGCGACGCCGCCGGACCTGCGATGATCGTCCGCGAAGGGACTTCGCAGGACGCCACCCGTGCGCTGGTAATCTGGCGTCTGGCGGTTGATGCGACACATGGCTTCCTGTCCCCCGCGGACCGCCGGTCGATCGACGCGGAGGTCAGCGGGTTTCTTCCCGCAGCACCACTGTGGATCGCGGAATGCGAGGGCGAAGTTGCCGGCTTCATGGTGCTGGACGGCGACAAGATCGAGGCCCTGTTCGTCGATCCCGCCAGGCACGGACGCGGTGTCGGCACGGCGCTGGTCGACCACGCGCGCTCGATCGCTCCGTGCGTGAAGGTCGACGCCAACGAACAGGCGGACAATGCCGTGCCGTTCTATCTCGCTCGGGGATTCGAGCGCATTGGCCGGTCCGACAATGACGAGCAGGGAAGGCCCTACCCCATCGTTCATTTCCGTTATCCCGGGATAGACTAGGACGGCCATGGATCTGCTCGCCGGGTTCAGTGCGATCCAGATCGTGGTGGCGGCTGCCAGCACTCTGGGCGCCGCTTTCATTCGCGGGCTGACGGGCTTTGGCTTCGGCATCCTGCTGGTGCCGATCCTGGCGCTGGCGATCACTCCGGTCGAGGCGGTGCTGGCATTGAACATCATGGCCGGGCTGCTGGCGCTGAGCGAGATCCGCTACGTGTTGCGCGAGGCCGAACGCTCGGCGCTGACAATCAGCGTCTTGCTGGTGATCACCACCTTGCCCGGCCTGTTGCTGCTCGATGCGCTTTCCACGGGCCTCGCCCGCCTGCTGATCGCGCTGGTGGCGCTGTCCGCCTTTGTCGCGATCCTGCTGCCGCGCCGCGCCGCGCATGTCCCCAGACCGATGACGACGGGCCTGACCGGCCTTTCCGCCGGAATCCTCACCGGGTTTGCCGCCATGCCGGGACCGCCCGTGGTGCCCTATTATGTCGGGCGCGACATCCCGCGCACCACCGCGAAGGCCAGCATGATCGGCATTTTCGGTGTCGCGGCGATGGCGGGTGTTACGTCGGGCGCGGTTTCGGGCCTGCTGCAATGGCGCATCGTTGTGCTTGGCCTCGCGCTGTTCCCTCTCGTGCTGCTGGGCAACTGGCTCGGCTCGCTCGCGTTCGGCAAGGTGAGCGACAGGGCCTGGCGAATCTTCGTGGGACTGGTGCTGGGCGCAGCCGCGCTCGCCGCGCTGGTGAAGCTGGTCTAGCCGATGTTCGGCTTTCCCATCGAAGCGGTGATCGTCGCCCTGCTTGCGGCCATTGCGGCGGGGTTCGTGCGCGGGCTCGCAGGGTTCGGTCTATCGGTAGTCCTGGTGCCCGTCCTGCAACTGGCGATCGCGCCCAGCGCCGCGGTGCTGGTGGGCATCGTCTCGCTGTTCCTCATCGGGCTGACCGACGTGAAGCGCATCCATCGCGATGCCGACCGCTCCTCCGCCGTGCCGATCACCTTGCTGGCGCTTGCCTGCATGCCGCTGGGCCTCTGGGCACTGGCGGCCCTGTCACCGGCGTGGGCGCGCGTGCTGATCGCGCTTGTCTCGCTCGGTGCATTCGTGCTGGTGGTGGTGCCGCTGGGCAAGATTGCCATGCCGCGCCGCCCGGCAATGGCGCTGTCGGGGTTCTTCACCGGCTTCTTCGGCGGGTTCGCGGGAATGCCGGGGCCGGGGATGGCACCGTTTTATCTGCGCGGGCGGCTGGAGCCGAAAGTGGCGCGCGCTTCCATGATGGCGATTTTCCTGGTGCTGACACCATTATCGGCCCTGCTGTTCATCTGGCTGGATGTGGGCGGCTGGCCCGAAGTCGAGCTGGCAGCACTGCTGTTTCCCGCCGTGTTGCTGGGAGACTGGTTCGGCCACCGCGCCTTTGGCCGCGTGAGCCAGCGGCAATGGCAGGTGGCAACCGCGCTGGTGCTGGGCGGCGCAGCGGTTGGCGCGCTGTGGAAGCTGGCGGGCTAGGCCACGATCATCTTGATTGCCGAGACCGCCAGCATCGCCGCCAGGGCATAGCGCACTAGGCTCTCGTTGACCCGGCCGCTGGCCAGCGAGCCGAGGATGATGCCGGGGATCGAACCGATCAGGAGGCTGGCCAACAGCCATCCGTTGACGTTGCCGAGGAAGCTGTGGCCTGTCGCCGCCACCAGCGTGAGCGGGACTGCATGCATGATATCGGTGCCTACGATGGTCTTGGTGGACAGGCGCAACGGATAGATCATCGCCAGCACCACGGCCACCAGCGCGCCCGCGCCCACCGAGGTGAGCGTGACGAGCGCGCCGATCGCCGCGCCGCTCCCCACGGTAAGCACCAGTTGTTGCGAGCGGATCGTCGGCCCCAGGCTGTCTTTCAGCTTGCGCATGGCCGGCTGGATCTTCGGTTTGCAGATCATCAGGGCGGACGTCAGCAGCAGCGCGCTGCCCAGCAATCGCATCAGGAACGTGCTGTCGAGCCGCCCGCCCTGTATCAGCCACAGCCACAGAAGTGTCAGGACAGCAATGGGGATGCTTCCGAGCGCCAGCCGTTTTGCCAGTTGCCAATCCACCGTGCCGAGGCGGTGATGGACGGCTCCGCCAGCCGTCTTGGTGATAGCGGCGAACCAGAGGTCCGTGCCGATGGCGACCGCTGGGTTGATGCCGAACAACAAGATCAGGATCGGCGCCATCAGCGAACCGCCGCCCACGCCGGTTAGGCCGACAAGGAAGCTGACGAAAGCCCCCGCGACCGAATAGCCCAGGTCTATGCCCCCCAGCATTCGGTCAGACTGTTGCCAGTGCCCTGACCTCGGCCAGTACGCGTTCCGCCCATTCAGGACGGCAGATCAGCAGGTCGGGCATGTAGGTATCGCGCTGGTTGTAGACGAGCGGGGAGCCGTCGATGCGCGAACAGTGCAGGCCGTGCGCCCTGGCGACAGCGGCGGGTGCGCAACTGTCCCACTCGTACTGTCCGCCCGAGTGCAGGTAGATTTCCGCTTCCCCGCGCACGACCGCCATGGCCTTCGCCCCGGCGCTGCCCATGGCGACCAGTTCGCCGCCAATGCGTTCGGCCACGGCCACCGCTTCGGCCGCCGGGCGCGTGCGGCTGACGACGAGGCGCGGCTTTTCAGCTGCGTCCGGCACGGTAACCGGCCTGTCAGTACGTAGAATTTCGCCAAGGCCGGGGAGCGCGACCGCACCGATCTCGGGCTTTCCGCCGATCGCCAGGGCCACGTGAACGGCCCAGTCGGTCCGCGCTTCGCCGTATTCGCGCGTGCCATCGACGGGGTCGATGATCCAGACGCGTTCCTTGTCCAGCCGCTCTGCCGTATCCTTGCTTTCCTCGGACAGCAGGCCGTCGTCGGGCCGTTGCTGGCGCAGGGCGTGGACGAGGAACTGGTTCGCGGTTTCGTCGCCCGCCTTGCCCAGCGGCTTGCCCTCGATCAGGCCGGACTGGCGGACCTGCAGCAGGATCTGCCCCGCGTGGTGGGCCAGCTGGGCGGCGAGTTCTGCGTCGGTCATGCTGGTCCTCACTTCAGCGGCAGGATTTGCTGGATAATGTGATCGGCAGCTTCTGCCGGGGTCATTTCCACCGTGTTGACGGTGATCTCGGGATTCATCGGCGGCTCGTAGGGGCTGTCGATACCGGTGAAGTTCTTGAGCTCGCCCGAACGCGCCTTCTTGTAGAGGCCCTTCACGTCGCGCTCCTCCGCCACTTCCAGCGGTGTGTCGACGAAGATCTCGATGAACTCGGCCTCACCCATCATGTCGCGCACCATCTGCCGTTCGGCCCGGAACGGGCTGATGAAGGCGGTCAGCACGATCAGGCCGGCATCGGTCATCAGCTTCGCGACTTCGCCGATGCGGCGGATGTTCTCGATGCGGTCCGCTTCGGTAAAGCCCAGATCCTTGTTCAGGCCGTGGCGCACGTTGTCGCCATCCAGCAGGAAGGTGTGGCGGTTCATCAGCGCCAGTTTCTTCTCCACCTCGTTGGCAATGGTCGACTTGCCGGAGCCGGAAAGGCCGGTGAACCACAGGACACGCGGGGTCTGGTTCTTCATCTGCGCGTGGTGCTCACGCGTGATGTCCGTCGCCTGCCAGTGCACGTTCTGGCTGCGGCGCAGGCTGAAGTTGAGCATGCCCGCGGCCACGGTGGCATTGGTGATCTTGTCGATCAGGATGAAGCCGCCCAGAGTCCGGTTCGTCTCGTAGGGCTCGAACACCAGCGGCTTGTCGGAATAGACTTCGGCCACGCCGATATCGTTGAGCGACAAGGTCTTCGCCGCCAGCTCGTCCATGGTGTTCACATCGATGCGGTACTTGGGCTGCTGCACCGTGGCGGAGACGGTCTGCGAGCCGATCTTCAGCCAGTATCCGCGCCCGACGTGCATGTCCTCGTCGTTCAGCCAGACGAGCGTCGCCTCGAACTGGTCGGCGGTTTCGGGAGGATTGTCGGACACGCACAGCACGTCGCCGCGCGAACAGTCGATCTCGTCGGCCAGCGTGATGGTAACGGATTGCCCGGCAACCGCCTCGTCCAACTCACCGTCGTAGGTCACGATGCTCTTCACCGTGCTGGTCTTGCCCGAGGGGAGCACGCGAACAGCGTCGCCCGGCTTGATCGAGCCGATGGCGATCAGTCCCGAGAAGCCGCGGAAATCGAGGTTGGGGCGGTTCACCCATTGCACCGGCATCCGGAACGGCTTGTCCGCCGCGACGTCCGACAGGACTTCGACGCTCTCGAGGTGCTCGATCAGGCTGGGGCCATCGTACCACGGCGTGTTGGCGCTGGGCGCGGTGGTGATATTGTCGCCCCTGAAGCCGCTGATCGGCATGGCGGTGAAGCTCTCGATGCCGATTTCGCCGGCGAACTTGGCGTAGTCGGCAACAATATTGTCGAACACGTCCTGGCTGTAATCCACCAGGTCCATCTTGTTCACCGCCAGCACGATGTTCTTGATGCCGATGAGGTTGCACAGGTAGCTGTGCCGCCGCGTCTGCACGAGCACGCCCTTGCGCGCGTCGATCATCACCACGGCGAGGTCGGCGGTGCTCGCGCCCGTCACCATGTTGCGGGTGTACTGTTCGTGCCCCGGACAGTCGGCGACGATGAACTTGCGCTTCTCCGTATTGAAGAAGCGGTAGGCGACGTCGATGGTGATGCCCTGCTCGCGTTCCGCCGCGAGGCCATCCACCAGCAGCGCAAAGTCGATTTCCTGCCCCTGCGTGCCCACCTTCTTGCTGTCGTTCGTCAGCGCATCGAGCTGGTCCTCGAAGATCATCTTCGAATCGTAGAGCAGCCGCCCGATCAGCGTCGACTTGCCGTCATCCACGCTGCCGCAGGTGATGAAGCGCAGCATCGTCTTGTGCTGGTGGGTTTCGAGATAGGCGTCGATATCCTCGGCGATGAGGGCATCGGTCCTGTAGATCGTGTCCGTCTTCTGCTCGGTCATCAGAAGTACCCTTCCTGCTTCTTCTTCTCCATGCCGGCGCCGCCCGCATCCTTGTCGATCACGCGGCCCTGCCGCTCGCTGGTGGTGGTGAGCAGGGTTTCCTGGATCACTTCGGAGAGCGTGCTTGCCTCGCTCTCCACCGCGCCGGTCAGAGGGAAGCAGCCCAGCGTGCGGAAACGCACCGATCGCTCGGTGATTTCGGGCCGCTTGCCCATCACCTTTTCCAGCCGTTCGATATCGTCGGCCATGAACAGCCCGCCTTCGTAGAGGAAGGTGGGGCGCGGCGCGGCGAAGTAGAGCGGGACGATCTCGATGTTCTCCAGCTGGATGTATTGCCACACGTCCAGCTCGGTCCAGTTGGAGATCGGGAAGACGCGGATCGATTCGCCCTTCTTCTTCTTCGCGTTGTAGAGGTTCCAGAGTTCCGGCCGCTGGTTCTTCGGGTCCCAACCGTGGCTGGCGGTGCGGAAGGAAAAGACGCGCTCCTTCGCGCGGCTCTTCTCCTCGTCGCGGCGCGCGCCGCCGAAAGCCGCATCGAAGCCGTATTTGTCGAGCGCCTGCTTCAGCCCTTCGGTCTTCCACATGTCGGTGTGCAGCGGGCCGTGGTCGAACGGGTTGATCCCGCGCTCCTTCGCTTCCGGGTTCTGGTAGACCAGCAGGTCCATCCCCGCGTCCTGCGCGGCTTTCTCGCGCAGGGCATACATGTCCTGGAACTTCCAGGTGGTGTCCACGTGCAGCAGCGGGAAAGGCGGAGGCGAGGGGTAGAACGCCTTCTTCGCCAGGTGCAGCATCACCGCGCTGTCCTTGCCGATGGAATAGAGCATCACCGGCTTCTCGGCCTCTGCCGCCACTTCGCGGATGATGTGGATCGCCTCTGCCTCGAGGCGCTGGAGATGGGTGAGCGTAGCTGTCATGCGTCGGGCCTCGCGAGTAATTGTGCGTCGCAATATCCCGCCCTGTTACGGTTTTGACTTCCCAAATGGGAGGTATATAAATTTGGCATGCGGATACCCAATCTTGGCGAGACGGAACTGCTCGTGCCCCTGCACGACGGCATGTTCGAAAAGCCGATGTGGGATACCTTCCTGAAGCGGCTGAAACTGGCGGCGGAATGCGGCGACGCCAGTTTGCTGATCCGCGCGGCCGACAGTGCATCGATCATCCAGCTGACAGCAGCGCCCGGCGCGGCTCCGGTAGGGGTGCGCAACTTTCTCGCGGCGGGCGCCATGCGCGAAGGGCGGGTCTACAGTCTGGCCGAATTGCTGGAGAGCGCGGAGGACCCTCAACCGGACCCGGCGCGCAAGATGCTGGAATCGAACGGCATTGCCCACATGCGGGCCGTGCGGCTGAGCGATCCGGGCGGCCTGAACGCCTGGCTGGCGCTTTCCTCGCGCGAGGCCATCCCCCCGTCCGCCAGTGCGCTGCTTTCGGCGCTGGTGCCGCACATGCGCGTGGCGCTTCGTGTGCTGGCGCGGATGGAGGACGAGCGGGCTCGCGCCTGGATGACTGCGGGTGCTTTCAGTCATATCGACTTTGGCTGGATCGCGGTCGATCGCCGCTGCCACGTGGTCGACATGGACGAGCAGGCGGAGCGTTTCCTCAGTCGCACCGGGGCCCTGAAGCAGGGGCCCTACGGCAGGCTGACGCCCTCCGCGCCCGCAATCGATCGCGAGCTAACCAAGCTGGTGAAGGAATTTGCCGAAACCCCTGATGCGCGCCCACGCGCGGTCAATCTCAGCCAGGACCCGTGGATCGACATTCTTGTCTCGCCCGTGCGCGTCGCTTCGCTCTCGGCAGGCGGCAAGGCGGTGGCGGTGGTCTATTTCCGCGGCGACCAGAGTTCTTCCGCCGACAGGTGCCAGCAACTCGTCGACGTGTTCAAGCTGACCCAGAGCGAGGCGCGCTTCGCATGGTCACTCGCGCAGGGCATTTCCATCGCCGACGCAGCGGAAAAGCATGGCCTGACGATCGAGAGCGCGCGGCAGTATTCGAAGAAGATCTACGCCAAGACCGGCGCGAGGGGGCAGGTGGATTTCATGCGCCGGGTGCTCACCAGCGTCGTCGCGCTGACCGTGCACTAGATTGGCAGGGGCTTTAGCTGGCGAGGATCACGGCCAAGGCGCAACCGCACACGATCACGCTGCGCAGCAGGTCGTGCGGAACGGCAATGGTCTGCCGGGTGAAGGCGATTGCGTGGGCCATTGGCAAGGGATAGCCCTGCAAATCCTAACAACTGGTTAAGATTTCGCCGCGGGCACATGCTGGCTGGCGCAGTGGAAGCTGCCCCCGCCGGTCAGCACCGCGTCGGCGCGCAGGCCCACGGCCACGCGGCCGGGGAACAGGTCGCCAACTGCGGCCACCGCCTCGTCGTCGTGGGCGGAGCCGTAGGTCGGCACCACCACCACGCCGTTGCAGATCGCGAAATTCATGTAGCTGGCAGGCTCCGCCTCGTCGCCTTCACCCATCCATCCCGGAGAGGGGATGTCGCGCACGGTCAGCCCGAAGTCAGCCGCGCGGGCGCGGGCATCGTCGTAAACGGCGGCGTTGGGATCGTCCGGCGTAGTGGCGCGCGGGATGGCGATGGTGTTCTCTCCCACCAGGCGGGCAAGGTTGTCGACATGACCGTCGGTATGGTCGCCCGCCAGCCCGTCGCCCAGCCACAGGATGCGGTCGAAGCCGAGGTCGCGCTGGAGGTTCGCCCAGATATTCTCGCGCGAAAGCGAGGGGTTGCGATTGGGGTTGAGCAGGCATTGCTCCGTGGTGACGACCAGCCCCGTGCCGTCGCTCTCCACCGCGCCGCCTTCGAGGATCCAGTCTGCGCGGGAATAGGGCAGACCGCCTGCGTCTGCGAGCGAGGGGCCGGTCTCCAGATCGCCTTCGAGCAGGTATTTCCCGCCCCAGCCGTTGAAGCCGAACCCTTGCGCCCGGCGCTCGCCATCGGGGCCGAGCACGGTGAGCGGCCCGGTATCGCGCAGCCAGATGTCGCCATAGGGGTGCCGTTCGAACTGGACGTTGCCGGAAACGAGCTGCTTTGCGCGCATTTCTGCCGCCGCATCGCGCACCACCAGCCGCACCTGCTGCCCGGTTTCGGCAACGGCATTGGCGAAGGCCGCCATCTGCTCCTGCGCGGGCGCGAGGTTTTCCTCCCAAAGGTCGCCGTGGGCGGGGAAGCCAATCCAGATCCAGTCCTGCTTCGCCCATTCGGCGGGCATCAGAAACGCCATGGTCTCAGCACCCTTCCGGCGATGCGGCGCAGCTTTGCTGGCGCACGGCGCGGAATTCGTCGCCTTCGTACCATTCCGGCCAGTCGGTGGTGCTCGCCAGGTCGCGTGCAAGGCGGTAGTAGAGGTCGAGGTCCTGCATCAGGCCCGACCAGTCCCAGTCCGGATCGTATTCGTCGTCCGGCCCGTGGTAGGCATTGGCGCGGTATGCGGCTTCGGCAGCCTCGCCCGCCGCCGTGCCGCCGTTCACCAAGTCGAGGCCCGACTTCACGTAGAACATCGGCACGCCGCGCTTCACCATCGGGAAGTGGTCGGAACGGTAGTAGTAGCCCGCTTCCGGCGCCGGATCGGGGGAGGCGGTGCGGCCTTGCGCGTCCAGCGCGGTGGCGAGGTAGGCGTCGAGATCGCTCTTGCCGCCGCCGCGCACGTTCACGTCGCGCGACTGCCCGCGCACCGCGATGCCATCCATGTTGATGCCAGCGACCGTCTGATCGAGCGGGTAGACCGGGTTGGCGGCATAGTATTCCGCGCCCAGCAGGCCGGATTCTTCCGCCGTCACCGCCAGGAACACGAGGCTGCGGTCGGGCGCGCCGACCTCGATGTGCGCCTCTGCCAGCGCGACGAGGCCCGCCGTGCCGGTAGCATTGTCGACCGCACCGTTGCAGATGTCGTCGCCCGCCGCATTGGGCGTGCAGCGACCAAGGTGGTCCCAGTGCGCGGTGTGGAGGATGACCTCGTCGGGACGCTGCGTGCCCGGCAGAATGCCGATCACGTTGTTCGAGGTGTAGCGGCGATAGGAATTGGTGAAGCTGGTGGAGGCGGTAACGCCCAGCGGCACGGCTTCGAAATCGGGCCGCGAGGCGGCCTGCGTCATTTCGGCGAGGTCCATTCCGGCCTGTTCGGCGATGGCCTGCGCCGCTTCCAGCTGAACCCAGCCGTTCATCAGCGTCTGGTCCGATCCGTCGCCGCCGGTATCGGCATAGGCCTGCGGGCCGGACCAGCTCGATTCGACCACGTTCCAGCCGTAGCTTGCGGGGAAATCCTCGTGGACGATGATGGCGGCGGCGGCGCCCTGGCGCGCGGCTTCCTCGTACTTGTAGGTCCAGCGGCCATAGTAGGTCATGGCGCGCCCGCCGAAGGTGCCTTCCAGACCTTCCGCCATGTAGTCCGGATCATTGACGAGGATCAGCGCGGTCTTGCCCGTCATGTCCACGCCTTCGTAGTCGTTCCACCCGCGCTCGGGCGCGTTGATGCCGTAGCCGACGAACACGATCTCGCTGTCCGCCAGCGTGGTGGACGGCGTCTGCCGGTAGGATACGCCGACCCAGTCCTCGCCGTGCTGCAATTGCAGATCGCCCACGTTCAGCGGCGCGAAGTCGCTGCCGGTGATTTCCACCAGCGGTACTTCCTGCAGCCACGAATCGCCGTTGCCCGGCTGCAGGCCCGCCGCCGCGAACTGCTCGACGAGGTAGTCCACGGTCATCTGCCCGCCCGGCGTTCCCGGCATCCGGCCCTCGAACGCGTCGGAGGACAGCGTGCGCACGGTTTCCTTCATCGTCTCCAGCGAGAGCGGAGGGGCAACCCGCTCACCTTGCGTGTCGGTTGTGGTGGCACAGGCTGCAAGCGGCAACAGGGCCAGCATGGCGGCGATCCGGATCATGGATTTCCTTTCAGGCGAAATCATCAGCGGCCCATTTGGCATTGCCACGGGCGGGGGGCAAGGGCAGGACTCGCGGCAATGACAGTCGATTGGCAATCCGCCCTCGAGCGCGCCGAAGCGCACTCCCCGTTCCTGAAGCGCGCGATGGACAACCGCGCCGATCTCGTCGCGCTGCTGCGGGACGGGCACGGTCACGATGCGCTGGCCATGGCCAAGGCGGAAGGGGAGGGCATCGAGGATACGGGGGTAGCCCTTCGCCGTGAGCGTCTTTCGCTCGCGCTGGTGCTGGCAATCGGCGACCTTGCCGGGGCCTTCGACCTGACGAAGGTCGTCACCGAACTCTCCGACTTTGCCGACCGGGCACTCGATTCCGCCATGCTGGCCGTGGTGCGCAAGCGCATGGAGTACGCCGACACCAGCGGTTTCACCGCTCTCGCGCTGGGCAAGCAGGGTGCGCACGAACTCAATTATTCCTCCGATATCGACCCCATACTGCTGTTCGATCCCGAACGCCTCGCCCGGCGCGAGCGGGACGAGCCGGGGGAGGCGGCGCAACGTTACGCGCGGCAGGTGGTGGAGATGCTGGGCCAGCCCACCGGCGATGGCTACGTGTTGCGCGTCGACCTCAGGCTGCGCCCCGCCAGCGAAGTCAGCCCGCTCGCCATATCCTTCAACGCGGCGATCTCGCATTACGAATCGAGCGCGCTGGCATGGGAGCGCGCCGCCTACATCCGCGCCCGGGCGGCGGCGGGCGACATCGCGGCGGGCGAGCATTTCCTCGACGAGATCCGCAGTTTCGTCTGGCGTCGCAGCCTCGACTTTACCGCGATCGAGGAAGTGCGCCGCCTCACCATGCGCATTCGCGAGGCCTACAAGGGCACGCGCGAAGTGGGGCCGGGGTTCGACATCAAGAAAGGCCGCGGCGGTATCCGCGAGATCGAGTTCTACGCCCAGACCCACCAGCTCATCTACGGCGGCCGCAAGCCTGCCCTGCGCCAGCGCGGCACCCGCGCGGCGCTGGACGCTCTGGCCGAGGCACAGATCATCGGCAGCGAGGATGCGCGGGTGCTGGGCGAGAGTTACGACCGGCTCCGCACCATCGAGCACCGCTTCCAGATGGTATCCGACCGGCAGACCCACTCCTTCCCCGACAACGCGGAGAAGATCGACAACGTCGCCCGGCTCGACGGCCTGCCGGACGGGGCCGCGCTGATAGAGGAGGTGCGCGCGATCTGCGACCGGGTCGCGCAGCGTTATGACGACCTGCTGGGCGAGGACGACGAGGACACGCGCACCAGCGTTGCCGTGCCATCCGACTTCCGCGAGCATTTCGAGGCACGCGTCGAGCACTGGCGCGGCACCTTTCGCGCCCTGCGTTCCAACGAGGCGCGCATCGCCTTTGCCGCCATCGAGGACGAATTGCTCACCTCGCTCGCCGCCGCGCCCGACCCGGACCATGCGATGGCCCGCTGGGAAACGCTGCTGGAGAGGCTGCCCACCGCCATCAACCTGTTCCGCCTGTTCGAGCAGCGCCCCGGCCTGCTCGATCGCGTGCTGCGCATCCTGACGCTGGCAAAACCGCTGGCCGATGCGCTGGAGCGGCGTGCGGAACTGCTGGATGCCTTGATCGATCCCAACGCGCTCGACCTGCCCGGCTCCATCGAGACCCTCGCCGCGCGCATGGAAGCGGCGGAGGACAGCGATACCGAATCCCGGCTCGACCGGCTGCGGCAGGTGGTGGGGGAGGAACGTTTTGCGCTGGGCGCGCAGATGGTGGAATGCCGCCACGACCCGCTGGAAATCGCCGAGGGGCTGTGCCGCGTGGCGGAGGCCGCCGTGCGCACGGGTGCCGATGCCGCCATTGCCGATTTCCGCGCCAAGCATGGCACCATTCCCGGCAGCGAACTGGTGATCCTGGGGCTGGGGAGGCTGGGCGGCGGCGCGCTGACCCATGCCAGCGACCTCGACGTGGTGTTCCTGTTCACCGATCCGGCGCAAGACGGCGCTGAATCGGATGGCGAACGCCCGCTTTCCACCGCGCTCTATTACAACCGCCTCGCCGCGCGGGTGACGGCGGCGCTCAGCGTGCCCACCGCCGAGGGCGCGCTGTACGAGATCGACACGCGCCTCAGGCCGCAAGGCGCGCAGGGACCGCTGGCGACAGGTTATGAGGCGTTCGCCCGTTACCAGCACGAGTCTGCCTGGACGTGGGAGCACATGGCGCTGGCCCGTGCGCGGCCCATTTACGGCTCACCGGCAGCGCAGGAGAAACTGTCGGACCTGATCCGCGAAGTGCTGTGCGATCCGCGCGATCCGGACAAGCTCAAGGCCGACGTCTTGAACATGCGGAACGAGATGCTGGCCGCCAAGCCCCCCAAGGGGCCGCTGGACGTGAAGCTGATGCGCGGCGGGCTGGTGGATTCCGAATTCCTGATCCACTACCTGCAACTGCGCGAGGGGCTGGGCTTCGATCCGGCCATAGAGAAAGCCGTCGCCGGGCTGGCCGCCGAAGGGTTGCTTCCGCAGGACTACGCCCGCCACCACCTCGCCATTACGCGATACCTTGTCGCGGTGCGGCTGTTCGCACCCGATGGGGCCGAACCGGCAGAAGCGCACCGCGCGGTGCTGGCCGAGGCTTGCGGCGAGGATAGCTATAAGGCCCTGTTGCAATTGCTGCACGAGGCAAGGCAAGGCATCGCCGCGCAATGGGCCGAACATTTCGGCGAGACACTGGAGATCGACTGATGAGCAACAATTTCCCCGGCGAAGGCGACCAGATGCCCGACGTGGCGATGGAAGGCGCGGACGGATCGGTGGTGAAGCCCTCCGACTTTCGCGGACAGAAGCTGGTGCTGTTCTTCTACCCCAAGGACATGACGCCGGGCTGCACCACCGAGAACATCGAGTTCAGCCAGGCGAAGGATGAATTCGCCGCTTCCAACACCGCGCTGCTGGGCGTGTCGAAGGATCCCTATGCCCGGCACGTGAAGTTCATTTCCAAGCACGACCTGACCGTGCCGCTCGCTTCCGATCCCGAAGACGGCGGGCTGTCCGATGCGCTGGGCATCTGGGCCGAGAAGAAGATGTACGGCAAGACCTTCATGGGCATGGTGCGCACGACCTACCTCGTGGATGCGGAGGGCAAGATCGCCCGCGTCTGGCCCAAGGTGAAGGTGAAAGGCCACGTGGACGAAGTTCTGGAAGCTGCAAAGGCGCTGTAAGCCCTTTCGTGCCCGACCTGTCGCAAGCGATCTGCGCAGCCCTGCTCACAGGCGACAAGCGCGGCAAGGTGATGGCCACCCGCGCGCTGGTGCGGGATTGGCGCCGGGGCGCGCTGCCCACCGGATTTTCGGCTTCGATGCCGGACCATCCTGCCTGGCCGGACGGACTGGAGGTTCTGCCGCCGGGAAAGATGCCCAAGCGCGGAAAAGGGGGTTCGCACCGCAACCGCATCGCCCTGTGGCACAGCCTCGCGCATATCGAATTCGTCGCCATCGACCTCGCGCTCGACATCGTCGGACGGTTCGGGGCGGAAATGGGCAAGGACTTCGTTGCCGACTTCCTCGCCGTGGCGGCTGACGAGGCGATGCACTTCGCGCTGATCGACCGGCATCTCGCCACGATGGGCGCGACCTATGGCGACCTGCCGGTCCACGCGGGGCTGTGGCTGTCGGCGCAGGAGACCGCGCACGATGCCGGCGCGCGGCTGGCGGTGGTGCCTATGGTGCTGGAAGCGCGCGGGCTGGACGTAACGCCGGGCACCCTCGCCCGTGTCGAATCACAAGGCGATTTGCGCGGCGCACAAATCCTCCAGCGAATCCTTGACGACGAAATCCGTCACGTTGCGGCGGGGGCAAGACATTTCGACGTCTTTTGTCGCACCCACGGCAAAGAGCCGAAGAATCACTGGAAAATGCTGGTGAATCGCCACTTCAAAGGCGTGCTGCGGCCACCGTTCAACGACTCGGCGCGTCTTGCTGCCGGTTTGTCGCGCGATCTCTACGAAACTGTTGTGTAGTTAACCTTTGCCCTCATAACCCATACTCACAGACACGGCGGGAGGTTCCGCAGGGTCGAAAAAAATGGACGAAATGAAGAGCCGGGGACGCCGGGTCGCCATAGAAACCGAAAGGGCGTTGGAAAGCGCCTGACGAAGCAAAAGGGATCGTATGCTCGTCAAGATTGCTACCATTCTCGCCATGGGCACCGCTGCTGTTGCAAGCCCTGCCATGGCCGATGAAGCCCCCGCCAACGGCGTGATCGATACCAATACCGTGGCCCAGGGTTCCCTGGGTGACGACGAGGAATTCACCGAACTGTTCGCCAGCTGGGAAGACCTCGAAGACGGCGGCCGCATCACGGCAACCGGCGATATCATCGCCGCGCCGCGTATCGCCGTTTCGGTCCCCTCGCGCATGCCGGTCGACGGTGTGCAGCTGACCAGCGGCTACGGCATGCGCGATCACCCGATCCTGCGCCAGCGCCGCCAACACAACGGCGTTGACCTCGCCGCCCCGCGCGGCACGCCGGTTTACGCGACTGCCGATGGCATGGTCGAAATGGCCAAGTACTGGGGCTCCTACGGCAACTACGTGCAGATCGGCCACGGCGGCGACCTGGAAACGCGCTATGCCCACCTTTCCAGCTACACCGTCAGCGATGGCCAGCAGGTCCGCAAGGGCGACCTCATCGGCTACATCGGCTCGACCGGCCGTTCCACCGGCCCGCACCTGCACTACGAAGTGCGCGTTGCCGGCGACCCGGTGAACCCGATCCCCTACATGGTGGCGCACCTCGAAACCATCGATGACGAGCAGGCCGCACGCGGCGGCCCCGAGTAAGGCTCTCATCGCGCTGACATGAAAAAAGGCGGGCCTCGCGGTCCGCCTTTTTCGTTTCGGATGGGATTTACTGGGCGAGCAGCCGCTGCGCCATGGCGCGAACCTGCTCGCCCATGTCCTCCCGCTCCAGTGCCAGCGCCAGCGTGGCTTCCACGAAGCCCAGCTTGCTGCCGCAATCGAAGCGGCGGCCCTCGAAAGTAACGGCGTTGAACGGCTGGTTGCCGATCATGCGCGCCATCGCGTCGGTCAGCTGGATCTCACCGCCGGCACCCTTGCCCTGCGTTTCCAGCGTGCGCATGACTTCTGGTTGCAGGATATAGCGGCCGGAGACGATCTTGTTCGAGGGCGCCTCGTCGACCGGCGGCTTCTCGACCAGGCCCTTCACCTCGGTCAGGTTGCCGCGCTCCTCGCCCGGATCGATCACGCCGTAGCTGGATACCTCGTCGTGCGGCACTTCCAGCACCGAGATCAGGTTTCCACCAACCTCGTTGTAAGCCTCCACCATCTGCTTCATGCAGCCGCCCTTCGCACTGGCATCACCCACCATCATCTCGTCCGGCAGCAGGATGGCGAAGGGTTCGTCACCCACGATGGCACGGGCGCACCAGATCGCGTGGCCGAGGCCCAGCGGCACCTGCTGGCGCACGGTGATGATGTCGCCCGGCGTGGCGCGTGTGGGATCGAGCACGGACATGTCCTTGCCGCGCTCCTCCATCGTGCTTTCCAGTTCGTAGGCGACATCGAAATGCTCGACGATGGCCGTCTTGCCGCGCCCGGTGACGAAGATCATCTGCTCGATCCCCGCCTCGCGCGCCTCGTCCACCGCGTACTGGATCAGCGGGCGATCGACGATCGGCAGCAGTTCCTTCGGGATGGCCTTGGTGGCGGGCAGGAAGCGCGTGCCCAGCCCGGCTACGGGGAAGACGGCTTTGCGGATCGGTTTGCGGGTAGTCATGGGCGCTGTTTGTGGAGTGCGGCACCAATGCGGTCAACCGTGATCGCGCCGTGTCGATCGGTGGACCGGGCGAAATATCACCCTGAACTTTCGGCCATGTCGCGCGTTGATGAGGCGAGAAAGGAGTTATGCGCCATGCTTATCAAGCTCGCAGCGCTGGGTGCCCTTGGGTACGCCGGCTATCGCTATTACGACAGGAACATCCGCGACCATCAGAACGAGGCCTTTGCGGCCAATCAGGCCGGGGGTTCGAACTTCAAGCAGGTTCGCAACGCCGGTCCCAATGCGATGGCAGACAAGCCCAGGAAGGATACCTGGGACGAGGTGGACGAGGAACTGGACGAGACCTTCCCGGCCAGCGATCCGCCAGCCAATTACTGATCAGGCGAATTATTGATCCAACTGGCGTCGCAAGTCGTCCACCAGCCACAACCTGATGGCTGTCGCGAGGCCGGGCGCAAGCTCGGCCTCGATGCGTTCGGCGTCGATTCGCGCAACGACGGCATTGAGCGGCAGGCCCTCGCGCGCGGCGACGGCATTGAGCATCTCCCAGAACAGCGGTTCGAGGCTGATCGAGGTCTTGTGCCCGGCAATCTCGACGGAGCGTTTGACCGGCGGATGATAGAGGTCAACCACCGGCGCGCGCATCAGTACATGTGCTGGCCGCCGTTGATCGACATGGTCGATCCCGTCACGAAAGCGCCGTCTTCCGAAGCGAGGAAAGCCACGCCACGCGCGATTTCGCTGGCCTTGCCGAGGCGGCCGACCGGGATCTTGGCGACGATCTTCTCCAGTACGTTTTCCGGCACGGCGGCCACCATGTCCGTATCGATGTAACCCGGTGCAATGGCGTTCACGGTGATGCCGTAGCGCGCACCTTCCTGCGCCAGCGCCTTGGTGAAACCGTGGATACCGCTCTTGGCAGCGGCATAGTTGACCTGCCCGTACTGCCCGGCCTGGCCGTTGATCGAACCGATGTTGATGATGCGGCCCCACTTGCGCTCCTTCATCCCGGCGAAGGTTGCCTTGGCCATGTTGAAGCAGCCGCCGAGGTTGGTGCGCATGACCTCGTCCCAGTCCTCGTAGCTCATTTTCATCAGGGTGCCGTCGCGGGTGATGCCGGCGTTGTTCACCACCACGTCGATCGGGCCGACCTCGGCGGCGATCTTCTCGCACGCGGCCAGCGTCGCATCGTGATCGCCGACATCGAACTTGTAGGCGGGGATGCCGGTTTCCTCGGTGAAGGCGCGCGCCTTCTCATCGTTTCCGGCATAGCTGGCCACTACGGTAAAGCCGTCATCTTTCAGCGCCTCGCAAATCGCGCGGCCAATGCCGCGGGTCCCGCCGGTAACGACTGCTACGTGTGCCATGAATTATCCCCTTCGTTCACTTCGGTGAGTTGCATGAAGCGTAGCCGCCACTTGCAACGGGCGCAAAACAAAACCCGCCGAAGCGGGTTTGTGAGAGGGTAGTATTTCCAGTGGCGATCAGAAGCGGAACTGCGTGCCGACGTAAACGGCCTGGCTGTCCTGCTGGTCGAGGTCCGGAACCTTGATCAGGTCACGATCCTGCTCGTACCGAACACCCGCGGTAATATCGAGGTTGCGCGTCAGGCGGTAGCTGCCGCCAACGTCCAGCATCTGGTCGCGCAGGGTCTCGCCGGAAACGGCGACATCATCCGCTGTCCTGTCCTGCTCGAGGTCGATCCGCGCGGCGAAGCGGCTCGGCTCTTCACGCGTGCTGGTGCGCGGCGTGAACTGGGCAAGATCGGGAATGCGCGCGCTCGAAAGGTTGCTGGACAGCGAGGGAGCCGAAACGGCACGGGTCGCGCTTTCGGTGCGGCCGGCAGCGGGCGCTGCGGCGAAGCTGGAATAGCCACGGGCAAGACCGAGGTTGTAACGCGTCGGCGTGACGCGCAGACCAACGGTGCGTGCCTCGGCGTTGCGCGGCAAACCAAGCGAGCTTGCGGCCAATGCATCGGCGGTCTGCTGGTCGACCCGGACGGCGACTGTCACGCTGCGTGCGCCGGGCGCGCTTGCAGCGCCGGCGGGCGTGAAGCGCATCATCGGAGCGAGCCCGCGACGTTCGGCAATCGCTTCCGCGAGCCGGGGGTCGCCATCGGCAGGCGTGAAGGCGAGGAAAGCATCCGCGGTCTCTTCCACGCTGCCCGAATCGGAGAGTGAAACAAAGGCGAGACCGGCACTGGGAAGCGCGACAGCAAGCAGCGCAGCGGACGCCGCGAGCGTCGCCTTTCCTGCCAGACCTTTGCGCAACTTCAACATGATGCCTCTTATAGTCCTCTGCCCATGGACTCTCGATGAACCTGTCGGTTCCCTCGTTTCGAGTCGTTTCAAGCAGTCCTCTTGCTACGACGGAATCAAGACGAATTCCAGACATCGCTTTCAAAGCGAATGCCTTTTCGATGACTGTTGCGAGTTTTCCACACGTCCGCCGGATGCCGATGCCCGATGGCGGGCGCCGACCGATTAAGCGGCTATTCACGCCGGATGGTCGTTTTTGTGACCGCCTTCGCGGCTGCGGGGGCCGCTTCGCCTTGCCGCGGGCGACATGCCCGTTATAGAGGCTGGCGACCGCGAATACTCGTTTACAGGACCAATGATGGCTTTTTCCTCACTCCGCACCTTTTCCCGCCAGATAGCTGGTGCCGCCATGCTGGGCACGGCAACCTTCGCGCTGTCGGCATGCGGCGGCGGCAATGACGAACGGTTGCAGACCGACCTGGCTGCTGCCCGCGTCACTTCCATCGGGGTGAATTCCTACCTCTGGCGCGCCAGCCTGGAGACGCTGAGCTTCATGCCGCTGACGCAGGCGGACAGCAACGGCGGCGTGCTGGTGACGGACTGGTATGCTTCTCCCGACAACCCGAACGAGCGGGTGAAGGTCTCTGTCGCCATCCTCGACCAGGATCTGCGCGCCGATGCCCTGCGCGTCGCCGCCAGCCGCCAGGTGCTGCAAGGCGGCACCTGGGTGGAAGCGCCGGTACAGGCCGCCACCGTGCAGCGCCTGGAAGACATCATCCTCACCAAGGCGCGCGACCTGCGGCGTTCCGCTGTCGGCTAAACTGCCTTAGGGGCATCGAACATGACTGCTGAACGATTCGATCCGTCTGTCGCCGACGGTCGCTGGCAACGTGCGTGGGACGAGGCCAAGTGCTTCGAGGCCGACAGCGCCAGCGACAAGCCGAAGAGCTATGTGCTGGAGATGTTCCCCTACCCCAGCGGGCGCATCCACATCGGCCACGTGCGCAACTACACCATGGGCGACGTGCTGGCGCGCTATCACAAGATGCGCGGGCGTGAGGTGCTGCACCCGATGGGCTGGGACGCGTTCGGCATGCCTGCCGAGAATGCGGCGATGGAAAAGGGCGTCCACCCCGGCGGCTGGACCTATGACAACATCGCCACGATGAAAGGCCAGCTGAAGCAGCTGGGCTTCGCGCTCGACTGGAGCCGCGAATTCGCAACCTGCGACCCGGAATACTACGGCCACGAGCAGGCGCTTTTCATCGACCTGTTCGAAAACGGTCTCGTCTACCGCAAGGAAAGTGAGGTCAACTGGGACCCTGTCGACATGACCGTGCTCGCCAACGAGCAGGTGATCGACGGCAAGGGCTGGCGTTCGGGCGCGGACGTCGAGAAGCGCAAGCTCAACCAGTGGTTCCTCAAGATCACGCAGTTTGCCGAGGACCTGCTGGAAGGGCTCGATACCCTGAAGGACTGGCCGCAGAAGGTGCGGCTGATGCAGGAAAACTGGATCGGCAAGTCGCAGGGCCTCGAATTCGCCTTCGACCTGTCGAACGGTGAGAAGCTGCCCGTCTATACCACGCGGCCCGACACGATCTTCGGCGCGAGTTTCGTCGCCGTGGCTGCGGACCATCCGATTGCACAATCGCTGGATAGCGAGGCGGCGCGCGACTTCATCGCCTTGTGCAAGAAGGGCGGGACCACGGCTGCCGAACTGGAAACGGCGGAGAAGCTGGGCTTCGACACCGGTATCACCGCGCGCCATCCGTTCACTGGGGCAAACCTGCCGCTCTACATCGCCAACTTCGTGCTGATGGATTACGGCACCGGCGCGATCATGGCGGTGCCGGGTCACGACCAGCGCGACTTCGAATTCGCCACCAAGTACGGCCTGCCGATCCCGCGCGTCGTCGCGCCCAGCGTTGACGAGGCGGCAAAGCCCTTCGACGGGGAAGCCGAAGCGGGCGAGGGCGTGCTGGTGAATTCCGACTTCCTCGACGGGATGGCGGTGGAAGAGGCCAAGGCCGAAGTCATTTCCCGCTCCGAGAGCGGCGGATGGGGCAAGGGCACCACGGTATGGCGCCTGCGCGACTGGGGCGTTTCGCGCCAGCGGTACTGGGGCACGCCCATTCCCTTCCTCCACTGCGATGACTGCGGCGTGGTGCCGGTGCCGAAAGACCAGCTCCCGGTGAAGCTGCCGGAGGACGTTTCGTTCGAACAGCCGGGCAACCCGCTGCTGCGTCATCCGACGTGGAAGCACACCGAATGCCCCAGGTGCGGCGGCAAGGCCGAGCGCGAGACCGACACGCTCGATACCTTCGTCAATTCCTCGTGGTATTTCCTCCGCTTCGCCAGCCAGCCGGCCGACAAGCCGTTCGACGCTGCCGAAGTCGCCCGGTGGATGCCGGTGGACCAGTACATCGGCGGCATCGAGCACGCGATCCTGCACCTGCTCTACGCCCGCTTCTGGACCCGTGCGCTGGCCCATTGCGGCAAGCTGGAGGTGAAGGAACCCTTCGCTTCGCTGTTCACGCAAGGCATGGTCACGCACGAGACCTACAGCCGCAAGGACGGTCCGCGCGAGGTGTACTACACGCCAGCCGAAGTGGACCGCACCGGCGATGGCGCGACGCTGAAGGCCGATGGCCAGCCGGTACAGATCGGCAAGGTCATCAAGATGTCCAAGTCGAAGAAGAACGTCGTCGACCCCGAAGACATCATTCGCGACTATGGCGCAGACGCGGTGCGCTGGTTCATGCTGTCGGATTCTCCGCCAGAGCGCGACCTGCCGTGGTCCGAAGCCGGGATCGAGGGCTGCGGCCGCTTCGTCCAGCGCCTGTGGCGCCTGTTCGGCAAGTACGAGGACGGTGCGAGCGGCGAGGACAAGGATCTCGCCCGCAAGACGCACCAGACCATCGCAGCCGTTGCCGAGGATATCGAGGCACTGGCCTTCAACAAGGCCGTGGCGCGGCTCTACGAACTCACCAGCGCGGCGGAAAAGGCCGATGCATCGGCAGACCGCAACTTTGCGATCCGTTCCTTGCTGCTGATGGCCTCTCCCATGATGCCCCACCTCGCCGAAGAAGGCTGGGAGGCGATGGGCGGCGAGGGCCTGATCGCCGAGGCCGACTGGCCCAAGGTCGACCCGGCGCTGCTGGTGGACGACGAAGTCACCATCGCGGTGCAGCACAAGGGCAAGCTGCGCGATACGCTGACCGCACCCAAGGACGCAACGAAAGAAGACCTGGAGGCGCTTGCGCTTGCCAGCGAGAAGGTCCAGCGTTCGATCGATGGCGCGGAAATCAGGAAGGTGATCGTGGTGCCCGGCAGGCTGGTGAACATCGTCACGTGAGGCGCGCGTCTCGCCTTTCGCTGGCCCTTGCCGCGCTTTCCCTGCCCCTTGCCGGATGCGGCCTACAGCCCATCTACGCAGGCGGCGGTGACGGCTATGTGGCGCGCGAACTTGCCGCGATCGACGTTCCCGCGATACCGGGCCGCGAAGGCTGGCTGGTGCGCAACGCGCTTACCGACAGGCTGGGACGCGGCGCCAGCGGCAGCACCTCGCAATACCGTCTCGACGTGGTGCTCGACGACGATCTCGAAGGCCTCGGCCTGCTGACCGACGACACCATCGGTCGCCAGCGCCGCATTCTTCGTGCGCGATACCAACTGGTGGACGTAACCACCGGCACGATTCTAATCGATGCCACGGCAGGTTCGGATGCGGGGATCGACGTCGTTTCCAGCGAATTCGCCACCATCGCGGCCGAGCAGACTGCGCTGGAAAACCTCTCGCAGGAAGTGGCGGACCAGATCGTCGTTCGCATCACCCGCACCCTGCGCGAGCGGCAATGAAGGCCACTCAACGCGATTACGCCCAGGCCGCGCAAAAAGCGGGCAAGGGCCTGCGCATCTGTTTCTTCTGTGGCGCCGACGAAGCCGGGGCTTCCGCCGCAGCGAAGAAACTGATCGCTCGCCTCGACGATCCGGGGGAAACAGTAGAACTCTCGGGGCAGGACCTGAAATCGGACCCCGCCCGACTGCTGGACGAGGCCCGCTCCACCTCGCTGTTCGGCGATTCGCGTCACATTCTTGCCCGCGTTACCGGGGACGAGGCCTACGAGGCCATCAATACCTATTGCGAACTGGCCGACAGGGGCGAAGCGGACAACGCCTGGCCCATCTTCATCGTCGCCACATCCGCCACGGACAAATCGCGCAGCGCCAAGCTCCTGATAAAGCGCGGCGATGCGCTGGCCGCCGTGTTCTACCCGCCCGATCTTCGCTCCGTCACCGCAGACGTGCGCGCCATGGCCGATGCCGCAGGGATGCGCCTCAACGGCAACCTTGCCGTGCGGATTGCTCATGCAGCCGGGCTCGACGTGCGGCTGGCGCAGTCCGAGGTAGACAAGCTCGCGCTCTATCTCGATGCCTCGCCGCAATCGCCCAAGCAGGCGAACGCGGAAGATTTCGACATGATCGGCGCCTCCACCGAGGAAGACGGCTTCATGCCGCTGGTCAACGCCGCGCTCAGCGGTGAAGTGCGCAAGCTGCCGGGCGAGCTGCGGCGCCTCCGCGAAGTGTCGCTCAACCCCGTGGGCGTGGCCCTGGCGCTGGAACGACGCGCGGCACAGCTGGCACGGCTTTCGGCAAACCTTCGGCCCGGGGACGACATGCAGGGCTTCCTGAAATCGCAAGGTGTCTTCTTTCGCGAACATCGCGAAGTAGGTGACCAGTTGCAGCGCTGGCGCGGGGGCAAGCTCGAGCGGCTCGTGCCGCGGCTGTGCGAACTGCATCGCTCCCTGCTGGCCAACAGTCAGTCGGCAGAACTGATCCTGTCGCAGGAATTGACGCAGATAGCCCGTTATGCGGCGACTCGGAGATAGCGCATCTGGCTTAGCTTGATTATCCATTCAGAGGCGTTTAGGTCGCTAGCCGGGGATGATTTGCTATGAAATTTCAACAATTTGTCTGATCTCGATGAAAGGATCCCTCTGGCCTAACCAAGCTCTTTGCTGATGTAGGTGTTGGCAATCGCGATGTAGACTCTGGGAAGATCGGCGAGGCGTCAATTCAAGGTTTCGGTTGCAACCGGCGGACCTGGAGAACCGATTTGGGTCATGGAGATTCGAGCGCGTTTCAAGTCGCAATCTGCTTCACGTGAAAGGCATCATGGCTGGCCATGCACAACAAAGCTGCATCGAGCGGCTGGGTCTATCGGCGCCTCAACTAGCGAAGAAGCGAAAAAATGTTTTCAGGTCTCGCTCGCCCATAACAGTTTCAAAAAAGAACAGAAATGACGACCACGGATTCAAACCCCTTGGAGGGCTTGCTGGTGCCGGAGAATACGGGCTAAAGTACTGGTTGAGGGATCGGAATTAGCGAACATATGGGCTCGCTCCGGGAGGCCTTGGCCTGGTTTTTGACCGCGGTCAATTCGGCCGGAGCGAAGAATACTTACGGTATATTTGTGGCTTAGCGGGGTTAGGTAATGTCGTCGTCGAATGGAAGCGGAGGGGAGGCCATTGTACCTCTCGCTCCCGACCTCTGGTTCGGCAGGCTCAGGACCCTCGCCAAACGGCTGAAAGATGACGAAGCAGGGCTCGAAGAGGCCTTGCGCCACGCATATCACCTGACTCAAATGGCTCCCGGCCCTTTCAACGAAATCGTCGAATGCAAGACTGCAGAGGAAGTCTTCGAAGGCTATCTCGAAGCGGGTGCGTTTGACGATGCCGCAAGGGCGCTAACCTCGTCGGCGTACTTCGAATTCACCATCGAGGTATCGGACGACCATTACCTGATACTCGTGCGCTCACCGATATTCGACATCACGACAAGCATGGCAGGACACCAAGAAGGAATAGCGCTCTTCCGGGGATGGATTGAGGCTTTGCTGGCGATCGAAAGCGCCGCCCGCGAGGCTGGTTTCAGTCCAACTCGTCAAGCCCCGCGTAGACGCCGGTCCGGACCGCGTCGGCAGTCGATGCAGCATTGATCTTGGAGTAGGCGCGGGCACGGTGGACTTCGACAGTGCGAGCGCTGATGCCGAGCTCCTGCGCCGCTGCGTTGTTTGAATAGCCCCGCGTGAGGAGCTTGAGTATCTCTTTTTCCCTGGCTGAAAGGGTTTCGACACGCTTGCGCGCCTCGAAGCGCACAGCTTCCTCGCGTCGACGGCTCGCAGCTCGCCTGCTCACATCCTTTGTGAGCCGATCGACCTGCGTCGAGGAAATCGGCCATTCCAGGTAGTCGATCGCGCCTGCAAGGATCGCCTTTATGACGTGCTCCATTTCGAGCTTATCGGAGTACATGACGACGGGAAGGCAGCAACCGTCTCCCTTCCAGCGCTCCATCTTCTTGATGGCGCTGCCGGGACCCGGTCTGTCGTAGGCGAGGATAAAACCTTCATCAGCGTCGAAAGCGGCGAATTCCTCTGCCGATTCGAAGATCTCGGCATGCCATCCGTGATCGTAGAACGTTCGCGAGACAAGGGCGCGACGACCCGGATCCGAATCGATAATGTAAGCTCGCATGCCAAGCCTTTGTATTGTAATACTACTTAAGGCGATATACGCACTTCGCTTCGTCCAGCCAATAAGTATTTATGCGTAACCTGCCAACTGATTGCCAAGTCGTTTGGCGAGCATACGGCGCCCATCGGAACGCGGTTTGCTTGATGGCTCAGTCGCCGACTTGCGCAGTGCACCAGCACCTCCCCCCGAGAGACAACCTTAGCCTGTGCGTTCCCCGAGTTTTGTGATGGCAAAGAAAGCCGTGCCGATTGGCGGAGGTCTGCTGGCTGACGCGATGTCGAGAACAATCTGGCTGGCAACCGACCGCTCTCGTCCAATGGATACCGCGCAGATAGGCGCGATCGCCGAGAGAACATCGGCCGCCAAGGGTCGACAGGCAAGGCCATTCCCGGGATACCGCTTGTCACGTGGGGGCCATGAAATAATACCTTGCAGCCAATAATTTAAGATTTAGGGAACGCTTTTCGAGTGGCTTTGGCGAGAGCCGACGTTTTACCTCAATTTAAAGGTCCCAGCGATACTCTTTCATCATATGGAAAACACCTCGGGCAACAATTTCACTGAAAGCGATTCACGCGGAGCAAGCCCGGCGGGGTTGCCCCTGCCGGCGCTGGAGAATAACGGGGAAATCGTGGGGGCCTTCTCCCCGGCCTCAGAACTGCCGGACGCTCATCGTTTCAAGGCGGGTAGTCAGGTCGCAGTTCTGATCATGGGCATACTTGCCGCCACGGCGACCGTCTTGGCGCTGGCAGGTGTCGAGCATTCTCTCTCGTGGGCGATAGACACCGGAGTGCTGCCTCCTCCACCGGGCCCCGAGACTTACACGCTTTCCATATTCGACTGAAAGTTCACACGAGCATGAGAGCGATGGCGGCCTTGCCGGCAAACAGGCTCACCAGCAGTGAAAAATCCACGGCGCGGCTAACGATCACTTGCCCCATGCGGCCCTCCTCCTTTGTTGATAAGAGGGTTTTCAAACCTAACGTCTTCAAATTGCATCAGCATCTAGGCTTAACGCCAGATTCACTCTTGGTGCTGGGTATTCGAAGCCACCAATCTCGAGTTTGCTGATGACCGCCGAAACTGCACCATCAACCAGGCAGGAGTACTATGGACTGCCCGAGCGCAGGGCCTTCGGGCTCAGGCAGGATCGAAGCTACTGGGCCGGGCGCGCGCGACGTCGCCACCTCGTCTACATGTCGAGCTTCGCCTTCGCAGTTGCCTGGATGGTCTTCTCGCTCTGGCTCTCTCTCCCATGGCTTGCGGATCTTGGTCGGCTCAGCCACCCGGTGATCGCCATCACGGTGCTCGCGTTCACGCCTTCCTTCTCTCGTCACTCGTTCTCCGCCCGAGCTCGCTTCGTGCCGATCCGCCGATTTGGCCGGGCATTTCTATCCTTATCGCCGCCTATCATGAAGAAGACATGATAGCGCAGACGCTGCAATCCCTCAGCACGACCGCCTACCCCGGACCACTCGAGGTTATCGTGATCGATGACGGCTCGCAGGACAGAACATTCGACGTCGCCGCAGGCTGCCGCGAGCTGTTCGCGTCGCGGGATGACTTTTCTCTCATCACTCTACGATTGCAAAAGAACAGCGGGAAAGCGGCAGCGCTAAATCATGGGTTGGAAACGGCCTTTCACGACCTTGTCATTACCATCGATGCCGATACGCGACTTGAGCCGGGTGCATTATCATCGATTGTCGCGCACCTTTACGCAGCACCTCCACAAACCGCCGCGCTTGCCGGGTCGGTTCTCGTGGCAAATCCGAAAGCGAGCCTGGTGGCCGCGGCACAGCAGTGGGACTATTTCCACGGCATCGCTGCCGTCAAGCGAATGCAGGGAATGTTCAATTCGACCCTTGTCGCGCAGGGCGCTTTCTCCCTGTATCGCAAGGCCGCCCTGGTCGAGGCCGGAGGCTGGCCGGACACGGTGGGCGAAGACATCGTACTGACCTGGTCGCTCCTGCGCCGTGGTTACCGCGTGCGCCATGCAGAGGATGCGGTGGCGTGGACACATGCCCCGGAGGACTTCCCGGCGCTGGCACGCCAGCGTAAGCGTTGGGCGCGCGGCATGATCGAGGCGCTCAACCTGCACAAGGGCCTGCTCCTCAAGCCGAAACTGGGGACGATGTTCATTTACTGGAATCTCCTGTTCATCGCGATCGACCTGGCCTTCACGTTCGCTTTCCTTCCGGGGATCGTCCTAGCGCTTATGGGTGTCTTCTGGCTCGCAGGCCCTGTGACGTTGCTCGTGCTGCCGCTGGCGGCAATGTGGAACCTAATCATCTACCGTATTCAAACCCGCATGATGAAACGGGAAGGCATCACCATGGAGAAGAGCGCTTTGGGCTTCATCGCTTTTGCCTTCTTTTACCCGCTCGTCATGCAGCCGGTCTCGGTGTGGGGATACGCGTCGGAATTTATCGGAAGGAAAAAGCAATGGGGTTGAGCCGACTGGTCAATCTGGGGATCGTTACCGGCGCTTTCGTGCTCGCCGCTCCTGCATTTGCCCAAGGAATCGACGAAGTTGGACCTGCCGTAGGAACCGAGGTCTTCGCATCGGGGGACAGCGACGATACTACAATTATCCGCGCCGCGCTCGATCTCGACCTGCGCAACGATGGGGACGCAAAGCGCCTCGGTATCCGGCTGGAGAACGCCTGGTACGAACCTCTCGGCGGTCCGGTGCGCGAACGCCAGCGCGTTTTCCTTCAGGTCGGCGACCGGTTCGATGACTGGACTTGGGCCGCCCGTATTGGCACCGATGGCGAAGACGTTATCGGGAGCGCATCGATCCATGACAGCTCGCGTTTTCGAAAAGAATTCTTCATCGAGCGCGATATAATCGAGACGCCGCTCGGTCTCGAGCGTGGGCTCTATACCACCTTCGCAGGCGCTGCGATCGATTTGCCTGCGGATGACCGCAACGTCTTTACCGTCGTCACCGGCCTGCAGGAATTTTCCGGCGATAACGAGCGAATTCACCTGCGTGCTAATTTCATCCACGTGTTGAAACCGGAAGCAGGCCTTAGCGTGCAACTGCGAACGCGCTATTTTCACAGCACCGAACCAGGCGAGTTCGACTATTTTTCGCCGCGAGACTTCATCCAGCTCCTTCCAACTGTACAGGTTCGCCGTTTCATCGGCGGCTGGCAATTGCTCGCAGTAGGAGCGATTGGAGCCCAGCAATCAACGGGCACTGACTGGGCGCAGGCAAACTATGCCGAAGTGAAAGTGCAAAGCCCGACCTCGGGGCCATGGAATCTAGCTGCCGAAGTGATCTATACCAATACGCCTGGCAGCAACGTACTCCAGGCAAGCGGATATGATTACCTGCAAGGACGCTTCACGCTGCTGCGTCGCTTCTAGAAGATTGGTTTTCGCGTAGGTTCACGACATTGCCGCTGCGATAACTTTTTGGCGATGCCCCTCCCCACGCCCCTCACCGTGGCACCGATGGTATCGCGCCTTTCCCTGCGAGGGACATGACGAGGTCGGAATTTCCGGCACGAATTCGTCCGAAAGCTAAGGGTGGAGGGCACTGGCGACCTTACCGAGCGGCATTGACAGTTCTTCATACACCATCTGGGCAATGATCACGGTCCCCGCTGTCGTGATCGCCACGATCGCAACGCGCTCGAAGGTCTTGCCAAGCCAGCGCCAGTCGCTTGGAGTCGAAAGCACGATCGCACGCCGGCTGCCGGGTCTAGTGGCCATGTTCCTGCGTTCGCCAGCTCGCTCGAGCGGCTTGCCGTCGATCAGGGCGCGCATGTCGGTCCTGTCCGCCAGGCGAACGCCGAACCGATTGTCCTTTGACCAGGCTACGACACCGATGAGAACATGGTTGTGCCTTCTTATTTCGATATAATGACCTCTCGATGGCGGAGCGGTGCATTCCGCCATGAGCCCGGAATCGGACAAGTTCTTGATCTTGACGTCGATCCAGCCGCGCTCATTCCTCATCCGTCCATCCAGGCGAACCTTCTTGCGGGCGCCTCTCTCCTTGAAGCCATTCAACGGGATGCTCCCCCACTAGTTTTCTTTTCAGCGGCTTGTGACTGGAGACCCTAACGACATCCTCGTGAACTGAAGGTGCAATCTCGGCCACGCAAAAAGCCGTAGCCGCGGGAAAATTCCAAACACACGATCTTTGGACGAACTGGGCCTTCTCGCCGCATGGTCCGTATGCCCACCTATCTCAAACTTAGGCCTTTTTTACGTTTCAGCCCTAACGCACGACATCGGAGGGTCGTGGGAAAATGAACATGTCAGCGCCAATCGAGCCGCAAGCGTTCTGGAAGGGCCGCACGCTGCCGACGGTCGTGCAGGAGGATCACTCGATCTGGTCCGAAGAGTTACTCTCCCTAGCCCTGGCCGGAGCCCGCATGGGAACTTGGCAGGTCGACATGGCAACTGGCCTTGCAACCTGGAATGAGACCGCGAGCACACTTCTTGGCATCGATTCTTTCGAGGGGAAGCCTGGCAATGCCTTGCCGATTCACCCTGAAGATTACGAACGAATCTGGTCCTCGCTTAACAGGACTTTTCAAACCAGGGAGCCTTACGACCAGCTGTTCCGAGTTTTGAGACCAGACGGCGAACTGGTGTGGTTACGCGGGCGCGGCAATGCTTTTCCGACCGATGCTGCCCCACGCTACGTGGTCGGCATCATCTCCGACGTGACGGAAAATGTTTTGGAAAAAAAGGCCCTCGAGGAGAGCGAGCGCCAGCTAGCGACAATCATCGGGCATCTTCCCGGGATCTCGTATCGCTGCGAAATATGCGCGCCCTGGCGGATGACCTTGATGAGCGCTGCGGCCACGAGGATAACGGGCTACGCGCCCGAGGAATTCATCGAAGGTCATCGGACCTGGGAATCCATCATCGAACCAAGCGCACGCAAAGCGATTTCCAACGAGGTCGCAGAAGCAATCGAGCGACGTGTGAAGTACGACCTTCGCTATCGCATCCGTCACCAATCCGGCGAACTGAGATGGGTGCATGAGCGCGGAGCGGCCGTCTATTCGCGAGAGGGCGAGGCTCTTTTTCTCGAAGGGTATCTCGAGGACATCCACGCCCAGACGGAATCGGAGCGTCGCATCCGGGAAACTGAAGAGCGGTATCGTCTCGCCGCCAAGGCCACGAGAGACGCGATCTGGGATTGGGACCTTGAGACCAATGTGGTTGGATGGAATGCCGAATCCGGAGGAACCCTAGGTTATCCTGCAAGTGAACTCGGGCCAGTGGGAGACTGGTGGCTGAGCCGCGTGCATCCCGAGGACCGGCCACGGGTGGAGGCTGCGATCGCGCAGCTCATAGCCGGTGACAAAGACCGCTTGTCTGTCGAGTATCGTTTTCGAAGGGCCGACGGCCAGTACGCAGAAATTCTCGACAGGGCCTACCTGATAAAGGATGAAGACGGTGCTCCAAGACGGCTCGTGGGTGCGATGCACGACCAGACCGAGAGGAAAGTGGCCGGTCGCGCCTTGGCGGAGAAGGAGACGCGCCTTCAGAAGATGTTCGATCAGGCCATTGTCGGGATTGCCGAAGCGGCGCCCGGCGGCAAACTTGAATTGGTGAATCCGCGCTTCTGCGAAATACTGGGGCGAAGCGTGGAAGAATTGCAAAGCTGCAAGGTCGAGGACTTCACGCACCCGGACGACCAAGTCTGGAACATGCCTCTGCTGAAAGAAAAGCTGGCGAAAGGCCAACCCTTTCAGATCGAGAAGAGATACGTCCGCCCTGGTGGGGAGATCGTCTGGTGTAACGTATCAGTGTCTTTTATCACCTCCGACACGGGCGAGGTGGAGAAGTCGATTGTCGTTGCGGAAGACATAACCGACAGAAAGGCCGACCGGGCAGCGCTCGATGAGAGTGAGTTGCTTTACCGCAGCGTCGTCCAGGCCAGTACCGACTGTATCAAGATCGTCGATGTCGACGGGACAATCCGATTCGTGAATGAGCCGGGCCTGTGCGCACTGGAAATCGATGAGAGGGATGCCGTGATCGGCAAGAGCTGGCAGGAACTCTGGCCAGCCTCCTACAAGGACACGATAAGCGCGGCAATCGAAGCCGCCGCTTGCGGAGAAAGCATCAGGTTTCCCGGGAACTGTCCAACCGCCAAGGGAGAGGAAAGATGGTGGGACGTCTCGGTCACCCCCATCAAATCCGCAGATGGTCACGTCGATCGAATCCTTGCCATTTCGCGCGACGTCACGAGCCAGCGTCGCACTTCGGAGGAACTCAGGTGGGCGAGCGAACATGACGCTCTCACCAAGCTTCCGAACAGGCGCGCATTCGAATCCCGACTGCGCGCCGCGACCATCCGGGCCATGGAGTCAGGAGGTCGTGTGGGTGTCCTCCTGCTCGATCTCGACCATTTCAAGCACGTGAATGATACGATGGGGCATGCCGCGGGCGACAAGCTGCTCACGATCTTGGGTTCGCGACTGAAGAATTCGATCCGGCCCTGCGACTTTGCCGCACGATTGGGCGGCGACGAATTCGCCGTCATCCTCGAGGGAGATATGGTAGGCCCAGACCTCAAAGCCAAGGGCGAGAGAATTCTCGACCGCCTCAGCCAGCCCGTCCGTCTCGAGGGCAGGATGGTGACAGCCGGCGGAAGCATCGGGGGCGCCTGTTTTCCTGATGATGCGCAGAATGCCAATGAATTACTCAGGAATGCGGACATCGCCCTTTACGCGTTGAAGGCGAGCGGCCGAGGGGGAACCATGTTGTTCCACCAGCACATGCGAGACAAGGCCCAGGTGGTATCGTCCCAGCTGACGCTCGCGCGCTCCGCGCTCTCGCAAAAATCGGTGGAACCGCACTATCAGCAGAAGGTAGACCTCGAGACTGGGCGCGTTGCCGGCCTCGAGGCTCTCTTGCGCTGGCGCCATGTCACGAGAGGCCTCCAGTTGCCAGAAACGGTCGGCGAGGCTTTCAAGGATTACGAACTGGCGACGCGAATAGGCGACCTGATGCAGCGGCAGGTCCTTCGCGATCTGCAAGGCTGGTTAAACGAGAGCCTTCCGGTCGGATTTGTCGCGATAAATGCAGCGCCTGCTGAATTCCTCAGAGACGACTTTGCAGAGCAGTTGCTGAGGAAAATCGAGGAGGCGGACGTACCGGCATCGATGCTAGAAATCGAGGTGACCGAGCATGTCTTCCTCGAAGGTGCTGCACCATACGTTGCCCGCGCGCTCGACGCGCTCAACAAGGCAGGCGTCAGAATAGCCCTGGACGATTTTGGAACTGGGTACTCGTCGCTTTCCCACTTGCGCGACTTTCCCGTGGACGTGGTAAAAATCGATCGTTCATTTGTTTCGAAGATGACAAGCGACATGGAAGTCCGCTCGATCGTGTCGGCAGTCATCGATCTAGCGAGAAGCTTGAACATTGACGTGGTCGCCGAGGGCGTCGAAGACGCAGCCCATGTCGAGGTTCTCCTGAAGGAAGGCTGCGCGCTTGGCCAAGGCTACTACTTTGGTCGCGCGGTTGAAGCTGACGAGGTCCCGCATCTCATTCGCAACGCGCTTACGAAGACCAGGCTTTTGTCTACATTATGATCTGATTGTCAGCTTCATCGTGATCGAACCGCAATGCAGTTCCGCACGGCGGGAAGCGCAGACGAACGACTTGTCTGGCATTCGCAGGACCTGGAGCGGAGCGCAGCGACCTCAGCGGGCGCGACGATGCCTATCCGCATTGCCGGGCGATGGCCATTCCCCAAAACGAGTGCATCACTTGCGGCAGCAAGCGCAGATGGCTGGCTACGGATACGTGCTATTGGTCCTTTATAGGACGGGTCGTTGGACCTTGCGAGAGACTTGCTTCAGTACGCGAAGGCCTGCTGTTGGCGACCCGAAGGGTCAGAAAGTCCTTGGAAAGCGACGTTAGAGGTCGATTAGGAGACAACTCCCCTCTCGTTATCAGTTGGAAAGCGCGCCTTGCATGACCAACTCGGTATCTCGACCACTCGCTCGTATAGCTGCCCTCTGCTGACCATTATGATCCGTGTTCGGCGCCGGGGGAATGAGTTGTTTCAAGTCGCCCTTGGTCGAAATTGCCATCACCAACCCAAGCTTTTCTCTTTTTGCATGGTACATCAGGCTGTCAGCTTGGTGGAGTTCGGCATCGATTGATGTCGAGCCGGCTGGCATGACCAAAGCGCCGATGCTGCACTTCAGCTTGGTATCTCCCTTCAGATTGACGGCCAAGTTCACTCGTTTGGCTACAATGTCAGCTGACCCCAGATCACGAACCTTGAGGAAAATTACGAATTCGTCGCCGCCTATGCGAGCAAATATGTCCGTATTCCGGATCGCCCTCCTGACACGGTCGGCGAAATCCTGGAGGGCTTGATCACCGGCTTCATGCCCAAGATTGTCATTCACATGCTTCAGCCCGTCCACATCGATATAAAGCAGCACGGGTATACCCGGTAGGCGAGTTGCGCTCTTGATCGCCTCAAAGAACGCCTTTCTGTTCAGCGCTCCTGTCAGAGGGTCAACGCGGGCAAAGCGCCACTCCAGTTCAAGGGCGGCGCGCGCCACACCCAGCATCAGGACGACAGCCAATACGCTGCAGAATTGCAGGGCCATTACGACAGGATTTTCGTCGAGCGCGACGGCCTGCCCTGCTTGGACCTGCACAGCGGCGATGAATAGGCCAATGAGGACGGCAAAAGAATTTCCGACAAACCATGCCCCAAACGCGCAAATCAGCAAGAAGAAGGGCCCGAAAACGATCGCGGGGAATAGATGCTGAGCAAAGATTGCCAAGAGTGTGCATGCTGCAAGCGAGGTCGCCGCAAGTGCTCTTGGAACCTGCATGAAGAGGGGTTTCCCAAGCTGAAAGGCTCGAGATCTATCCACGCGTCTATCGTTTTGTCGTTCAGCGAGCATGGATATTTTCTAGGCTGAGCGTACTTAATTTTGAGCTAATCCTCATCGGGATGTCGAGGACTTTCAGGCCTTCATCCAGACTGGCCAATGCCTACGTGCAAATCCTTGCGAGTTGACGACAGCGTTGGTTGGATGGATTGGTCTAAGACGTCTGCTCGCAGTTGTGGCCTATCGCGGCGATGACCAGCGTACGGGGGGCGAACCGGGTCGGCCGTTCATGGATGTCCAGAGGGGATGGTCTCTTCTCGCCAACGCCATCGTGGCCTTGAGTACGGACCAAGTCATGTTTGCCAGGGACCGGGCAGTAGCCCTAGATCGGACTATCTCCGCTACAGGAATCCAGGCAGCGGCGAAGAAAGTTTTGGCGTCTTACCCAACTTGGTCGGCCGCGCTTCTAGAAGCAGAAGGCACCGGGCGGGCACTGGCCTGGCGCCAGGCCTTTCATCTGGCCCCGACCGCTCAATGCAGGTTCAACGAGTTCGTCCAAGGCAAGCTTTCGGATAACGGAATATAAGCCTATCTCGAAGGAAGGGGGGCGCCTTCTGGGACCACAGTCTGACCGACCTCAACTTCTTTTCAAAAAGAGTCTTAGTCGAAGTTCCGAACGGTTACTCTATGGTTGAGATTCGCCGTGGGCAGTCAAATGCCAGCGCCCGCGCTTCGGGAACGCACCGGCCGACTGCGCCCGAGAGATGTTGGATTGAGGCTCTTCTTGAAACCGAAGAGGCTAAGAAGGCTGAGCGGCTCAGCTGTCCCCGTCGAGACCGGCATAGACCGCAGTCCTGACGGCATCGGCGGTCGATCCAGCGTTAATTTTCTTGAAAGCGCTATCGCGATGAATTTCTACCGACCGCTGGCTGATTCCCAATTCCTTGGCAATGCTCTTGTTTGAGAAACCGCGCGTCAAGAGGATGAGAAACTCCTGTTCTCTAGGCGAGAGGTTCTGGACGACTTGATGCGCCTCGAACCTTGCCCTCTTCTCGCGCCCGCATAATTCTGCTTTCGCAGCAACAGCTTCTCCAAGCCTGTCGGTCTCTGCAACGGTAACTGGCCATTGCAGGTGATCGAGCACGCCTTCAGTGAGCGCCTTGATCACATGCTCCATAGTGACGTTGTTGGTCCGCATGATCTTACTTTGGGAAATATCCTGAACTTCGATTTGATGGACATAACCCTCGGAAGAAAATTGAGCGGTTGCTCCAGTCCAGAACGGTGCGATACCTGTTCGTTCGGGCTTCTGCGCCAGCAAGGCAGACGAGAAGATCGGTAACCTGGCTTTGCTTCATCATTGAGTGCGACCTCGATTGGAAGATATAAGATCGCCTTCGCGTGCGCCCTGTATTTGGTCTTCTCTGAAACCTTAACTGACGTGGCATTGACCCGAAGGGCTGAGCGAAATCGCCTGCCCTCGCATTAACTTGGGGGAGCACACAAGGACGATCCGTTTATCGGATACAGGGAAAATCAGGGAGCTGTTTGACAATTCGCGACAGTTTCATGACAAGTTGTGACAGCGGGGCAATTTGGCTGCGTTTGCTCTCACGAAATTGGAATTGGCCAATTTTTTGGCAGAAACGACTGTCGACGCGCTTGCGCTGGTGCCTCATGCTCCACGCTAAGGTGATATGCCCTAAAAACGGTTCACTGCCTGCCAGTTCAAGGAGAGAGGAACCGAGTTGCTCGTCGAACTCGCTCGATTGAGCGCCTTCGCAAAGTGAATGATTGAGACGAAGTGTGACAACAGCCTCCAGCAAGCCGACAGGGCCAGAAATGCGGGCCGTTACGTTGAAGGGCCTTATCGAGTTGAGCTCTTATCTGGGTGGCGACGGGTATGCGTTGTTGCGTGAAGCGAAGCTCCATCCCCAAAGCCTCGAAGATCCTGAAAAGCGGATTCCTGCGAAGACCTTAATACAAGTCCTACAGAGGGCGGCAGAGCAAACCGGATGTCCGACTTTCGGCCTACAAATGGCCGCGCGGCGAAGCTTTGAGGATCTCGGTCCGATAAGCCTGCTCATGCAGCATTTGTCAAATGTCCTCAACGTCATCGAGACTTCGATAAGCCTGCGAAGGCACTATAACGATCTCCTGTTGGCTGATGTGCAATCGGGAGGGGGGCAAAGTTTCATCAGGTGGGATTTGCAGACCGATGAGGTGGCTTGGCAAGCCTGCGACCTGGGGCTGGGGTTAGCCTATCACTTGTTCAAAGGAGCCTCTGGAGGACGCTGGGAGCCCACCAAGGTCCATGTTGCGCATGCTGCAGAGGGAGACCTCTCGATATGGTATAGGACATTTAAGTGCCCAATCGAGTTCAACAGTCCAACAAACGGGTTTTCTTGTTCCACTCTTTCCCTCGAAACTGCGCTCCCGCGCGCCAACGAAGTGATGGCTAAACACGCTTATGAACTGCTCAAGATTGTCGAGCCATCGGAAATTGGGAAAGCATACAAGGAGCAGGTCTCGCGACTGCTACGTTTGATGATCCCTAGAGGCAAAGCTTCTCTAAAAGAGGTTTCTAAGCACCTTGAGATGAAGCCGCGAACACTTCAAAGGTATTTGGCGAGGGAGGGATGCAATTTCGAGAGCCTGCTTGAAGACGAGAAAATGAGTTATGTGTTTCGAATACTCTCGAACTCATCTTTCAGCCTCGGCCTAATCTCTGAAACGCTTGGCTACTCGTCGCCGTCTGCATTCACACGTTGGTTTAGCAAGAAGGCCGGTATGTCCCCTTCAGCATGGAGAAGGAACCGAGCGGGCGTGGTGCAACTACTGCCACCTCCAACATGGAGGCCGTAAGCCGAGGTGGACGCTGTACGGTCAGCTATTTTTTCTGCACGCTTTGCGTCGGAAGTTACCGCACACTGCGAACTGATGGCCTAGGTCGATGGGCATTAATGGGACAACCCATCGAGGTGTTGGCCAGACCAAACTCTAGGTCAGTTTCCTCCATAGCGGTGCGGCCAAACTCTCCGACCACCGATAAAAACGCGCTTGTTGACGGGGGGCAAGCCTGCCTGCCAAGCGGCAAATTCAGGGTGGACTTTAGTGCTGGCTCCGGTCCATCCGGATTTTATGGATAGCGACCCCTTTTTCAAATTGCGCGACGGCGAGCTTTGGGTTTGCTGGCTTGGAGGAAGGCCAGCAATAAACCTCGGGGACGGCGGGGCAGTTGTAGAAGCCATGAAAGAGTTCCTGCGTGGCTCAGGGACACACGCTCCGGTGCAAGAGGACCCGTCGGTAAATCCGCTGATAGAAAAATCAGCGGCACATGCGAACGAAAGATCTTCCAAAGAGAACGCCATTCTCGGCGGCGAGCATCGTCTCGATGAGCGCCACGAAATCACGATTGTGGCCAGAATCCGTACCCCTACTGGATCGCGGGATGTGACGATCGAGGATTTATCGGGCAAGGGATGCAAGTTCGCAGACAGGAGCGGATACTTAGCGGTTGGCACGCCGATCACCGTTAAATTGGGGCCAATTGGTCCTGTTGAGTCGTTGGTCCGATGGCGCGAGGGGAAGAAGGCAGGGGTTGAGTTCGCAACTCCGCTTCACCCTTCGGTATTGGACCACATCCGGCAACACTTCGATCAGAATTCTAATGGCGAGTGAGGCCGGCAGGCTTGTGCGCAAGTTGAATTAGATAAGTCGCGAGCAGCCCGCGCTAGGAAGCGTTGGCTGATTTGCTCGCCAAAGGCACGGGAATAGGTGCATTTCGCGTTGCGAAATGGCGGCGAGCCTGCCAGTTGGGCGCCGCCACCCGGCACCAATTGGAGAAAACACGCATGCGCGTTTTGGTTACAGGAGCTGCCGGGTTCATCGGCTCTGCGCTCGTCGAACGCCTGCTGGCGCGCGGCGACAGCGTGATGGGCATCGACAATTGCAACGACTATTACGATCCGGCTTTGAAAGCAGCCCGGTTGGCCCGGCTCGAAAAACCTGGCGGCGCATTCACGTTCCATAAGCTCGATTTCGCCGACATGCCCGCGGTAGAAGCGGCGCTGGCAGGCGAACAGATCGATCGTATCGTGCACCTTGGGGCCCAGGCCGGTGTCCGCTACTCGCTCGAGAACCCGGCAGCCTACATCCAGTCGAACATCGTGGGCCATGCCAACCTGTTGGAAATCGCGCGACGCCGCAGTGTCGAGCACATGGTCTATGCAAGTTCGTCCAGCGTATACGGCGGCAACGACAAGGTGCCATTCAGCGTGGAAGACCGGGCAGACCACCCGGTGAGCCTTTACGCCGCGACCAAGCGCGCCGACGAGATGCTGAGCGAAAGCTACGCGCACCTCTATCGCATCCCGCTCACGGGCCTGCGCTTTTTTACCGTTTACGGTCCGTGGGGGCGGCCGGACATGGCCTACTGGATTTTCACGAGAAAGATCCTGGCAGGAGAGTCGATCCCGGTGTTCCACAAGGGCGAGATGTGGCGGGATTTTACCTACATCGACGATATCATCGCGGGCGTGCTGGCAGTGCTGGACAGCGCGCCTGTCGATGATGGTTCGGTAAAGGCGGGCGGGTCCACGAAGCCCCACGCGATCTACAATATCGGCAACAACCGGACCGAGAAAATTACCGACCTAATCGCCATCCTGGAGGACGCGTGCGGGAAGAAGGCCGTGATCGACTGGCAGCCGATGCAAGCGGGTGATGTCGTGCGCACCTATGCCGATATCGCGGCCATCAGCCGCGATCTCGGTTACCGGCCGACTACGGATATTGCCGACGGATTGCCGCGGTTCGTTCGATGGTATCAAGACCATTTTCAGGCTTGAAACCTGAACACGGCCCAATGTGGCTAACCGGGAGTATGTAAAGCGTATCGTGATGATCGGAACCGGCTATGTGGGCCTTGTCTCCGGAGCCTGTTTTGCGGATTTCGGTCACAAGGTCGTCTGTGCTCTGCCACCTGAAAACTGGACCATTCTGCGTTAGAGTTTTCCGCCGTAGACATCCTTGGCTGGACGAGGAGTTTTGGCATGAAGGCATCGAAGTTCACGGACGCACAGAAGGCGTTCGTCATCAAGCAGGGTGAGGAAGGAACGCCGGTGGCGGAGATCTGCCGCAAGGCAGGGATCAGCCAGGCGACTTACTTCAACTGGAAGAAGAAATACGCAGGGCTGATGCCGTCGGAGATGCGGCGGCTGCGCGAGCTGGAAGACGAGAACGGACGGTTGAAGAAGATCGTCGCCGACCTGACACTGGATCGCGAGATGTTGCAGGACGTCATCCGCCGAAAGCTCTGAGGCCGGATCGGAAGCGCGAGCTGGTCGACGGGATGCTGGCGGACTGGGGCGTGTCGATCCGGAGGGCCTGCCGGGCTCTGCCGTTCGACACTTCCAGTTATCACTACCAGTCCCGCCGAACCGATCCGGCCTTTCTGAAGAAGCGTATCAAGGAGATCTGCGAGACGCATGTGCGCTATGGCTACCGGCGTGTGTATTACATCCTGCGCCGGGATGGTTGGGCTGTGAACCTGAAGAAGGTTTAGAGGCTTTACAGGGAGTTGGGCCTGCAGCTGCGGAACAAGACGCCCAAGCGTCGAGTGAAGGCGAAGCTGCGCGAGGATCGTGCACCGGCGATCAGACCGAACGATGTCTGGGCGATGGACTTTGTGCACGACCAGTTGGCAACAGGCCGCAAGCTGCGCATCCTGACGGTGGTCGATACCTACTCGCGGCTATCGCCGGTGATCGATCCCCGGTTCAGTTACCGTGGCGAAGACGTGGTTGCCACACTGGATCATGCTTGCCGGAAGATCGGCTACCCCAAGACGATCAGGGTGGACAATGGCAGCGAGTTTATCTCTCGGGACATGGATCTGTGGGCTTACCAGCGGGGTGTCACGCTGGACTTCTCCCGCCCTGGTAAGCCCACAGACAATGCCTTTATCGAGGCGTTCAACAGCAAGCTGCGCAGCGAATGCCTGAACGCGCACTGGTTCCTGTCGCTGCAAGATGCTTGCGAAAAGCTGGAGGCCTGGCGTAGATACTACAACGAAGAGCGACCGCACAGCGCGATCGGGAATATCCCCCCGATCATGCTGGCAAACTCAGCCGGTGCAACCAGCCCGCCGGACCTGAGCAAGGCGGAAAACTCCAGACCTGCGTGGTCCAAGGTTGGGTAGCAGTGCAACAACCGCCCGGCTCTAATCCCAGCTGGGGGAAAGCTGGGGGTCACGTCAGCGCATGCAAAAGGCGGTTGAAATGTTTGGTCTATTAGTCCAGCTACAAGTTCGTAAAGGCTGCGACGTCTTTCGCGTTGATACGGAGACTTGTCATGGACTTGGTGGATTTGGATCGGCGAGGCGAGGCGGATGTCCTGCACTCGCTCGCCGTTGACCAGCCACCCGTACCACGACGCCTGCCTGCAGCGCCGCGCAATGGTCTCGCCGGATCTCTCGAGCGCAAGCGGCTAAAGTATTACCTCTTGATGATCCTGGCAGATGCCTCGCTGCTGATGGCTTCGTTCCTCGTTGCGACGTTTGCCTACTACGGCGGTCAAGCATCATACCTGCAGATGCAGTCCGGACTTATTCTGGCATCTCTGCTGTTATCGCTATTCATGACGATTGCGCTCTACAATGGTAGTTATTCGATGGAGGCGCTGACCAAGCCGAATTATTCAACCCTGCGCATCGTCACCGCGTTGCTGATTTCGGCAGCGCTCCTGAATTTCCTTGCCTTCTTTGCCAAGACGAACGCCGATTTTTCGCGTCTGATCTTCACGGGCGGCCTTACCGGCTCTGTCATCCTTATGACCGCGTTCCGCTTCGTATTTTCGCGATGGCTCGTGCAGCAGTGGGGACCGAATCCCAAGAACCAGCTGGTAATCTACGATGGGGGGCCACGTTTCAGTCTTCCGTTCGCCTATCACGTCGACGCAGAAGAGCATGGACTTGAACCCAATGCCGATGATCCGGTAGCACTTGATCGCTTGGCGAAGTACCTTTGCAACATGGATGAAGTGGTCGTGAGCTGCACGACCGAAGATCGCATCCGCTGGGCGGAAATACTCAAGGGGTCGGGCAGGCACGGAGAGATTGTCTCCGAATTCACCCGTCAAATTGGTGCCCTGGGAGTTATTCATCACGATACCGTAAATGTGAGCTCCTTGCTTGTCTCTACAGGACACCTCAGGCTCAGGGCGCGCATTCTCAAGAGGCTGTTTGATATTGGCATTTCGCTTACTGCGCTGATGCTTCTGGCCCCGCTCATGTTCGCCGTAGCTCTGGCCATCAGACTCCACGATGGCGGACCGGTATTCTTCCTTCAACGCCGTATGGGGCGTGGGAACCGGTTTTTCGAGATCTACAAGTTCCGCTCCATGCGTGAGGCGGATGCCGACGGAAATCGCTCCGCGGCTAGGGACGATGAGCGGGTCACTCCAATCGGTCGCTTGATCCGGAAGACCAGCATCGACGAATTGCCGCAACTCATCAACGTGCTCAAGGGAGATATGAGCCTTGTGGGGCCCCGCCCTCATGCTCTCGGATCGAAAGCCGGCAGCAAGCTCTTCTGGCAGGTCGACAACAAGTATTGGCATCGCCACGGGTTGCGGCCCGGGATAACGGGCCGAAAGCCTGTATGACGTTGACCTGACTGTAGATCCCGATGGGCCGGTGCAGAAACTCGGCAACTAGCAGACGCTGCAGGCTGCTCTTTCCGCGATTCGGGACAATGGCGCCGTCACAGCCCGCGTCCAGATCATGAAAGCGGGGACCTATTCGTGCGAAACCATCTCCGGTCCGGCGCGTGCCGGTGAAGGCCTTGGCTACATCACGGTGGAGGCAGCGGTGCCGGGCGTGACGATCGGTCGCTCCACACTGGATTTCTCACAGCAGCAGATGCGGCCGAAAGTGAATGGGCTGCATTTCAAGGGTGAGAACATCACTCTCGATTTTGCCAATTTCACCGAACTCTACAAGGAAAGCGGAGCGCCCAATCATTGGCTCGACGGGTGCCGGATGGCCAACAGCCGGGGCGGCCGCGATGCCAAGTGGCGCCTGTCAGCCTAACCGGGGGGCTGGCGCGTGAGGGGCAGGCCGTGGTTCACCGAATGTGCGATAACGGGCGTTGCCAATGCGCGCAGCAACGCCTCGCTCGTGCGCGGCGTGAATGCGAGCGGTGGCGTGGGAGACACTGTGAAAAATGCCGATACCGTGATCGACAGCCAATTCAGCGACTGGGACAGCCGCGCTTTCAGGCAGCAGGTGGATGCGCTGACGGTAGAATACACGGGTCCGGGAACTGCGGCCTCGATCTCGGTCTCCGGCAACGAGACTGAGAACCGCACGATAACTGCCAAGGTGGATGGCGTTACCGTGAGCCGATACACCGTGACCTCCTACTCGTCTGATGCGCTGGCAGACCGGAAGTTTTACATTCGCAATGTGGCTGACTGGCTCAACGGCGTGACGCCGGATGATAGCGGCTCGATCCTGGCCGATTTCAGTGCCGTGGTGCTCGATGACGAGACCTGGCGGGCAACCCAGCTCTACAAGCGCGGCGACGTTGGCGGCGATGTGATCGACGTGGATGTCACCGCGCCATACACCTTCATCACGGCATCGGATCAGCACGCGGATTCAGTGCAGTATATCGGCGCGCAGGAAAACATGATCGTGCGCGGGAACACGGTGTTCGGCTTCTACGGCCAGTTGTTCTTCATCACCTCTTCGGGAACGGGCGGCGTTCTGGCCGACATCATGGTGTTGAACAACGCCGCGACAGACATCGCTTCAGAGAACAACCAGTCGCAGATGGCGCAGCCCCATCGCCACGTCGTCGTTGCGCATAACTCGCTGGCCAGGCAGCGCTTCAGCTTTCGTACCGACAATTCCTTCAGCGGCGATGGCTATTGCCTGTTTTCGAACAACGTGGCGCCCAGCATCGTGTTCAATGCAGGTCTTTCGCCCGGCATACCGGTCGTCGGCAACCACGTGCAGACGGGTGCCGCGGCGATCGAAGCTCTGGGCGCGGTCGATACGACCGAAGGCGGAACTGACGAGAGCCTGTTCGCCGACAGTGTGAATGGCGATTTCCGGCCACGCGGCGCATTGCTTACAAACCCGGAAGTTGCAGTCGTATCCTTTGGTCAGGCTAATGCGGCACGTGGGCAGGCTGCTGCGAAAGGCGCGATAGCGGGCTGACGCCGCGTCAGGCGAGTGGTGCCGCTGGCAAGGCCCGCATCAGGACTTTGCCAGCGGCAGCCACCACTCTTCGTTTTCGAGATACCAGCGCAGGGTGTTCGCCAGCCCCGTCTCAAAACTGTGGGCTGGCGCGTAACCCAGTTCGCCGCGCGCCTTGGTCTCGTCGATCGCATACCGCCGGTCGTGGCCCTTGCGGTCCGTCACGAAAGTCTTGAGCTCGCTGGTAGGCTTGCCCTTGGCCGCCGGTGCGTCGGGATAGCGTTCGGCAAGGCCGTCTATTTCTGCGAAAGCCTTGTCCACTTCGGCGCAGATGCGATCAATCACTGCCATGTTGGGCAATTCCTCGCCGCCGCCGATGTTGTAGGTTTCGCCCGGCTTGCCTTTCTCTAGACATGCCTCGATCCCGCGGCAATGGTCTTCCACGTGTAGCCAGTCGCGCACGTTCATGCCGTCGCCATAGATCGGTAACTCGCGGCCATGCAGCGCGTTCAGCAGGAACAGCGGGATCAACTTTTCGGGATACTGGTATGGCCCGTAATTGTTCGAGCAGTTGCTGGTCGTCACTTCCAGCCCATAGGTATGGTGATAGGCGCGCACGAGATGATCGGACGATGCCTTAGACGCCGAGTAGGGCGAGTTAGGCTGGTACTGATTGTCTTCGGCGAAAGCAGGATCGTCCGGGCCTAGCGAACCATAGACCTCGTCAGTGGAGATGTGGTGGAAGCGGTGTGGCGTGCCGCTGCCTTCGTCCAGCCACACCGTGCGTGCTGCTTTGAGCAGGCTATTGGTGCCAAGGATGTTGGTTTCGATGAACGCGTCGGGTCCGCTGATCGAACGGTCGACATGGCTCTCTGCCGCAAAGTGCACCAGCGTAGATATCTGGCGCTCTCGCAAGAGCCTTTCCACCAATTCAGTGTTGCCGATCTCGCCCACCACCAGTTCGGCCTGAGGGACGTCCGCAATCGTCGATTCATTGCCAGCATAGGTCAGGCTGTCGAGCACGATAATGGTATCGTCGGGGTGCTTTTCGGCCCAGTAATGGGCGAAATTGCCGCCGATGAAGCCGGCGCCGCCGGTAACGAGTAGGTTAGCCAATGGCCTTTTCCTCTTCGAGCATCTTGCGCAGGTTCACGCGCCAATGGGTGTGGTCGTCGCCCAGCAGTTTGCGCGTCCGGCCACAGTCGAGCAGCGAGAAGTGGGGACGCCTTGCTGGCGTCGGATACGCGCTTGTGGGAATGGGCGTAATCGGGATCGCCTTGTCCAGCAGGCCGATGGCCAGCGCTTCTTCCTGGATGGCCAGCGCAAAATCGTACCAGCTGGCAACACCTGCATCACTGTGATGGAAGGTGCCGCTGGCTTCCTTCTCGACAAGGCCCCAGATGGTTTTCGCAAGACCCGGTGCCCAAGTGGGCGCCCCGATCTGGTCGACCACCACGCCGAGTACCGGCTTCTCGGCCATCAGTCTTAGCATGGTCCGCACGAAGTTTGCGCCCCCCGCAGTGTAGACCCACGCCGTGCGGACGAGGATATCGCTCTCTCGCAAGTGATCCTCACCCTCGGCCTTCGTGCGGCCATAGGCGGACAGAGGATTGCGCGGGTCGTCGGGGCGATATGCGTGGCTAGAATGGCCATCGAAGACGAAATCGGTCGACACATGAACCAGCTTGCCTGGATGGGCCGCCACTAGCGCCGCCACGGCGCCAGCGTTGATGGCACGCGCGCAGCCTTCGTTTTCCTCGGCCCGGTCCACGGCGGTGTAAGCCGCGGCATTGATGACAAGGTCGGGCGAAGCCTCCCTTGCAGGGAAGTGCAGCGCTTATCCGAGCGGTACGAGAGGACTGGAGATTCCGCTGCAGCAGCAATCCTGGCGGAAGCTGATTGCCCTTCCTGACGAACGCGCTGCGGCCTTACTCGCTGTCGGGAACTGCGAATGTCCCGGACACTCTACCGGTATTCCCGCTTGACTGCGCGCCAGACCCGTCGACGCTGGATAGTCCGGAATTAAGGTCGATCGTGAGCCGACCACCATTCAAAGTATCGCTCCCGCGACGCAGCGCAACATCACCCGACAAGACAATCACGCGGCGGTTGAAATCGTAGACGGCTGCATTACCGCTAGCGCGCTCGTTTCCGCGCGTGACAGTCACACCGCCGGTAGCGTCGATACGCTGGATCCGAAGCGACCCCGTATCCGAATACGCAACGGTAGTGCGCGCGGCCGTGAGCCGGAGATCGCCCTGTTGGATTTGCACATCACCTGAAAGAACGACACGGTTCTGTCGGTCCTGGAGTTCGATACGGTCTGCAGCGTAGTTCACCGGCTGGTTGGAGTTGAACCCGGCGATTGTCTGCGCACCCGCAATGGAGCCGAACGAGAGTGCGGCAATCCCGCCGGCGAGAAGGCCTCCCGCGAGGCCGCGTGTGGCAAGGCGGCGAAGTGTCGGTCGGGTGGGCGTGGAAACAGTGGTCATGCTATCAGGTTCCGTCATTGCATTTCACTCGGCAATCGCAGGCGTCCCGGGACCATGCGCAGCCGGGCGTTGCCATTAAGGGAGAAGCTCCGCTCATCCAGATCGGCACGCATGGCATCGGCGGAGAAGGACCCGGCCGGAATGGCCCCGCTCACCTGTCCGTCGCCGACAAGTGTGCGGGTAGGCAGATTAATTGTCACGTTGCGCGCGATGAAGTTGTAGCCGTCGGCCGCCTCGAACTGGACGGTCCCCGGTATACGCACCTGTTCGTCGTCGATGTCGTAGACTCCACGCGGTGCAGTAAGGACGGCCGGCCCCTCGGGCAGTACCATGCGTGCTGTCATGTCCCGCATTTCCACGAGCGGGACTGCATTGCTCCGTTGCACCGCCTCGCCTGCCACCAAGCTGAATGGCCGCGACCTGTTGTCCTGTCCGCGGTACATGGCATCGTCGACGCGCAGCCGGTCATCCGCTATGGCGACCTTGTTGCGGTCGAGCAGGAAGCTGATCTCGCCGCGCGGCGACAGCGGGGTGATCAGCATCATCGCCGCAACCACGCCCACCAGGGCGGGCAAGCCAACGGCCAGCACGCGCACGATCCGGTCGAGCGAGCCGCCCGGTGCAGCGAACTGCTGGCGCCTGTTGCGCATCCTGTCTGCGGCTCTGGTCATGCGATGCTTAACCGCCCGAGATCATGGCTCGTGGCTGAAAATGTCCTTGTCTGCCCAACCTGCAATATCCAGCCGGGCGCGTGCGGGGAGGAAATCATAGCAAGCTTGCGCCAGTTCAAGCCTACCTTCGCGTTCAAGCCGCTCGACCAGGATATCCCGAAGCCGGTGCAGGTAGCGCACGTCGGAGGCGGCATATTCGCGCTGCGCATCGTTCAGCTCCGGCGCGCCCCAGTCACTCGACTGCTGTTGCTTGGAGATATTCTCGCCCAGCAGCTCCTCCACCAGGTTCTTCAGGCCATGGCGGTCGGTGTAGGTGCGGGTCATCTTGCTGGCGATCTTGGTGCAGAACACCGGCGCGGCGACCACGCCGAGGTAATACTCGATGGCGGCAAGATCAAAGCGGGCGAAGTGGTAGATTTTCACGCGGCCGGGATCGGCCAGCACGGCTTTCAGGTTGGGCGCATCGTAACTGCTGCCCTTGCCAAAGCGCACGAGGTGCTCGTCACCGTTGCCATCGCTGATCTGCACCACGCATAGCCTGTCGCGCGGGGTGACGAGGCCCATTGTTTCGGTGTCAACGGCGATGGGGCCATCGGCCAGCACGCCGGCGGGCAGGTCTTCTTCGTGGAAATGTACTGTCATGACGGGTGTCCTTAGAGGCATTAGCAACGCCGGGGAAGGGGAGGATACCCAATTCCCCCTCGCCCGGAGTGGCGATGGCGCGACGGTTCTTTCGCTGTGAAGTTGCCAGCCAACCACGGCCCCTTGTGATCTTAGCGGCATGAATGCGCTGTGGACCACGCCATTATTTCGTCTCGAGCCAAAGGCGGAACGCGGCCAATCGATCTTCGGCTTCCAGGGTTGCTTCGAGCAATTCGTCAGGCGGCGTTTCCTGGCTGACCAAAGCAAGCCATTTTTCCAGAGCAATTCGTACCTGTCCTGTCTCATCCATGGGTTCGGAAATATTCATTATGTGATCTGACTCCGCATCTCGGGTGTTCAGCGAAGTCTGGCGAGTCCCCATCCTTGAACTCTAAGGGTTGGAGCAATGTGCAATGCTACCCGACCTTGGGCCAATTGGACATGGAGCTTTCCGTCATGCGCAGATCCGCTGTGACGGTAGAAGAGGCTGAGACTAATAGCTTGATTGTGTCCCCCTTTGCGGCAAGTAACGTTACAATCTCTTACCGTCGTCAAAATTTATAAACTTCCCTCATCACAAAGCCGAATCGCACAAAGCATACTTTTTATTTGTTGAATATGTTAATCATCCGTTTTAAGCGATTTTAACTGCGCGATAGTTTTGTTAACTTGGTTGCCAAGCATGGTTTGGTAACGTCCCACCAAGAGCTGATATCCAATATCCATTGGCGTCTGCCCGCCAAGTGGATTTATTTCATTCTCAGTTTGTCGGAGCGTCTGCGCCTCGGATGCCGCCAAGCGCTTTTCTCGCCAAAACAATACGGCGAGACGATGGACCAGCGAATATTCGGTTGCGGTACCTGGATCGTACTCGCGTACCAGTTCATCGAGTAGATCATCGAAGGCGGCCTGCTCTTCACGGGATCCAACGACCCGCGTACTGAGAGCGCCGTGGCGCGTTGCGTTCTGCGCGCTATTTGCACGTCCCGTACGAGTAAGAACACGTTCTCGCCTGCGCGCGGGTGGACGCGATGATTGATCGTTGTTGGAACTATCGGCCGTCAATTTTTCTCTCCATTTTCGAGGGTTAGGGCTCATCGAAGGTCTGGAGTGATCTTGCAACCGGTTGCAGTAGGTTGTGCCCATCCCACCGAATGGAAAAAATTTCCAAACGAAATCCAGATCGCAGATTGAGTAGGGCGGCGAGCGCTACGGACTTGTCAATCCGGCGTAGGCCCGTCATGTCTCAATCCATGCCAGAGGCCGTACCTCAAAGCTGGGCGCCTGTGCTCGAACCCGTATTGGCAACGCCCGAAGCGCGAAAGCTGGGCGGCTGGCTGCGAGCCGAGGAAGAGGCCGGGAAGGTCGTCTATCCTCCGCGCGGCTGTCGCCTGAGAGCGTTGGAACTGACCCCGCTCGACAATGTGCGTGTAGTGATCCTGGGGCAGGACCCCTATCACGGACCGGGGCAGGCGCATGGGCTGTGCTTCTCCGTACCCGATGGCGTGCGGCCACCACCTTCATTGAAGAACATCTTCAAGGAGATGGAAAGCGATCTTGGCCTTCCCCGGCCCGACCACGGTTCGCTGGAAAGCTGGGCGCGGCAGGGCGTCCTTCTGCTCAACAATACCCTGACCGTACATCAGGGGCAGGCGGGCAGCCATGCGGGTCAGGGCTGGGAGGCAATCACCGATGCCTGCGTCGCCGCCGTCGCGGCAAGGAGCGAGCCCAGCGTCTTCATTCTCTGGGGTAGTCACGCGCAAGGCAAGGCGGCGCGCATCGCGGCGCTACGCGATAGCGAGCGGCATCTTTCCATCAAGAGCCCGCATCCAAGCCCACTATCGGCATATCGAGGTTTCTTCGGCTCAAGGCCCTTCTCGCAAACCAATGCTTTTCTCGAGGAAAACGGACGCGGCAGCATCGATTGGCGTCTTTGAACGCCGTGTGCGTCCAGCCCCTTCGAAGGAACGCTTCTTAAACGATTGCCCGCCTATGGTTGCCGCGAAATTAGGCAATCTGCGCCGCGTCTTATTGCCCGGCGCGCACCGGGGTAATCGATGTATATCAACCAGTCGCAGCTGACTGACGAAAAACAGCTTTCGGAGGCCAGCAAGGAGCAGGTCGAGCGTTTCGACGTCGCCATGATCGGCCTCGGTTACATCGGGCTGCCCACCGCTGCGGTGATCGCGCGTGCGGGACTATCCGTGTGCGGCGTCGATATTTCGGAACGCATCGTCGACCTCGTCAATCAGGGCAAGGTGCATATCCAGGAAACGGATCTCGACGCGCTGGTAAAGACCGTCGTTGCCGACGGGATGCTTACGGCCTCGACGGAACCGCCGGTGGCCGAGACCTACCTGATCGCCGTGCCCACACCCTTCGGCGAGGGCAAGCAGCCCGATATTTCCATGGTGCTTGACGCCGCGCGCCTGATCGCCCCGGTGCTGCCGGTGGGAGGTTGCGTGATCCTCGAAAGCACTTCGCCCGTCGGCACGACGCAACAGGTGGCAAGCGTTTTGGCCAAGATGCGCCCCGATCTTGCCATTCCCGGCCACTGCCGCGACAAGGCGCCAGACGTTCACATTGCATATTGTCCCGAGCGCGTGCTGCCCGGGAAGATCATCGAGGAACTCGTCGCGAATGACCGCGTGGTGGGCGGAATGACCAGCGAATGTGCCCGTCATGCGCAGCAGTTCTACACCCGCTTCGTGCGCGGCGACTGCATCGAGACGAGCGCCGGCGTGGCGGAGATGGTGAAGCTGACCGAAAACAGCTTCCGCGACGTCAACATCGCCTTTGCCAACGAACTCTCGCTGGTGGCGGAGCACATGGGTATCGACGTGTGGGAAGTGATCCGCCTCGCCAACCGCCACCCGCGCGTGAACGTGCTGCAACCCGGCCCCGGCGTCGGTGGCCACTGCATCGCGGTGGACCCGTGGTTCCTCGTGTCCAGCGCCCCGGAACAGACGCGCCTGATCCGCACCGCGCGCGAGGTGAACGATGCTAAGCCCAAGCACGTGATCGACAGGCTCAACGCCATGCTGGCAGCCAGGCCCGATGCAAAGATCGCGCTGCTCGGCCTCGCCTTCAAACCCAATATCGACGATTTCCGCGAAAGCCCTGCGCTCGAAATCGCGCAGCGCATCGCTGGCGAGCATGGCGAGCGCGTGCTGATAGTGGAACCCTATGCCGACAAATTGCCCGCAGCCCTGGCGGACAGCCGCGCGGTGCTCAGCACTTACGACAAGGCAATGGCCGAGGCCGAACTGGTCGGCGTGCTGGTGGACCATGACGCCTTCCGCTCCGCGCCGCGGTACCTTAGTGCTGGCAAGATCGTTTACGACACCAGGGGCATGTGGGCGCAATGAACGAAGCGGCGGGTGAGAAACCCCGCATCCTGGTCTGCTTCGGCACAAGGCCCGAAGCGATCAAGATGTTTCCGGTGGTTCACGCCCTGCGCAACCGTGGCGGCATGGACGTGCGAGTCGCCGTGACAGCCCAGCATCGTGACCTGCTCGATCAGGTTCTCGAAATCGGGGAGATCGTGCCGGACATCGATCTCGACCTGATGCGGGCCGGGCAGTCTCTGGACGAACTGTCCGCGCGCATCCTCACGAGCTTCGGCAAGGCGCTGGATGAACTGAAGCCCGACCGCGTGCTCGTCCACGGCGACACGTTGACTACGATGATGGTCACGCTCTCCGCCTATTTCCGCAAGATCCCCGTCGGACACGTCGAGGCGGGCTTGCGGAGCGGCAACATCTATTCGCCATGGCCGGAGGAAGTGAACCGCAAGGTGGCAGGGGCCGTTGCCGACCTGCATTTCGCGCCGACGCAAGGCGCAGCCGACGCGCTTCTCGCCGAGAACGTGCAAGCCGCTGCCATTCACGTCACCGGAAACACGGTGATCGACGCGCTCTTCGCTACCCGCGCCAAGGTGGAAGCGAACCCCGAGCTTTCTGCAGGCTTGAAGGAAGTGGCGGCGAGATTTGACGGCAAACGCGTGGTCGCCGTTACCGCGCACCGCCGCGAGAACTTCGGCGCGGGGATGCAGAACATTGCCGATGCCATTGCCACGCTGGCCCGCCGCGAGGACGTGGCGGTGATCTTCCCCGTCCACCCAAATCCCAATGTGCGCCCGGTGATGGAAGCGACGCTTGGCGACCTCGATAATGTCGCTCTGCTCGAACCGCTCGACTACCCGCATTTCGTGCGCCTGATGGCAATGGCCGACCTGTTGTTGACTGATAGTGGCGGCGTGCAGGAGGAGGGGCCGAGCTTCGGCAAGCCGGTTCTCGTGATGCGCGATACGACTGAGCGACCGGAGGGAATCGAGGCGGGCACGGCAAGGCTGGTCGGCACGGACCGCGAGCTGATCGTGCGCGAGGCTACGCGCTTGCTCGACGACGCCCAAGCCTACAAGGACATGGCCCGCGCGCACAATCCCTTTGGCGATGGCCAGGCGTCCGCTCGTATCGCGGACGCTGTTGCCCAGGCGCACAGGCCAGGCTGATCGATACGGGACTTTGACAAGACGCCCGCGTGTGGGCCAGCGTGACTGCGATGACCGAGAACGAAGCCCGCATCGCACTGGTAGAGCGCCTTGCCGAACTCGATCGGCTCGATGCTCTGAATGCAGACGGCCGCGCGCCCGTAACCTTGCAGCAGGACAGTGTCGGACGCCTCTCGCGCATGGACGCGATGCAGCAGCAGGCTATGGCCAAGGCGGAGGAGCGCCGACGCAAAGCCGAGCGCAAGCGGATTGGCGCTGCGTTGGAACGCATCGGCGAAGGAGAGTGGGGCTGGTGCGTAACCTGCGGCGAGGAGATCGCCGCCGGCCGATTGCAGGGCGATCCCTCTGTCGCGACATGCGTGAAATGTGCCGCCGCGGGTTGATTGATGGCAAGACCCACTACTTCACGCGTGTTGGCGCTGGCTGCGGGAACTGGCGTCCTGATCTTCTCGGCCGCAGTCTTGATCGCCATGCGGGCGACGAACCTGCTTGGCGACGAGTACACCTATGCCGCCGGCGCGAGAACCATCGCCCGATGGCTGGCCGGTGATGCATCGGCAGCCGATACGCTTGATGCAGTAATCGGGACAGGCTGGTTCATGCCGGGAATGGCCTTTGCCGGCGCGCCGATATACTTCTTCAGTGACGATCCGCCGCTCTGGCTCCTGCGGCTCTTTCCTCTCCTCCTCAACCTTGGATTGTTTGCGCTGGTGTGCGCCATCACCTGGCGGGAATGGGGACGCACGCATGCCGCAGCGCTTGCTATATGTCCTGGCCTGGTGGTCGGCTGGTACGTCGCCGCCGCCGGGTGGTGGCCCGAAGTGCCCGCCGGCCTTTTGACGATGCTGGCGCTTGTCTGCTGCTGGAAGATCGGCATGCGCGTGATCGGTGAAAGGCCAGTAGGCTGGCACGTGCTGCTGCTGTTCGAACTGGCTTTGGTCGCCGCGCTTTACTTTCGCGGGCCAGTGCTGGTGCTGGCGGCCGGATTGCATGCCATCCTCATCGTCCTCCTGCTATCCCGGAGACCCGTGTTGCCGCGCCGCCTGTTGCAGATGGCTGCCGGCATCGCATTGTTCGCTGTACTGCTGCTTCCCTGGAGCATTGCCATAAGCGCGAAGTTCGACAAGGCGGTGCCCACGACGACCAACGTTCCGCTAGTGCTGGCGAATAGCTTCGCCGGACCGGAAAAATCCTGCTTCGGAGCCTGTGAACCCGGCCCCGATATCTGGCCGGCATGGTATTTCTCTCAGGATGTCGCCGCGGAAACGGGCGAGAACATGCTGGATGTGCAGGCAAGGATGCTGGACCATGCGCTGGCAGATCTGACTGCAAGCGAATACCTCGCCTCGGTCAGGGAAAATTTCGGCCGTTTCCTTTTCGATCCGATGCAGCGACTGCGCGCTTACCAGGATCGAATGTATGCCGTTCCCGAAGATTGGCGCGAGCCGCTTATCGGTCTGGTCAGCGCGGTCACACTGATTGTCTATGTGCCTTTCCTGCTGGCACTACTGCTCGCCAATATCCTGCCATTCCGGCGCAGCGATAACCTGCGGATGCAGTCTATCCTGCTCAAGGCGGCGACGGCGTGCGCGTTCATCCAGCCGTTCGTGCACAAATCCAGTGCCAGATACTGGACCGGCTTCGCACCTCTCATGGCCTGGGCGGCTGCCCTTCTGATGTCTGCATGGTTGCAGCGGCGTGCCGGAAAAACCGCAAGCACCATGCCGGGATGGATCGACTGGGCGCAGCGTGGCTATGGCGTAGCATTTTTCGCGTGCGGCGTTCTTATCGCGGTCGGCTTGCCCGCGTAAGGAAAGTTCGGCCACCGCATGGCAAGGCCGGGGTTAGCCAATGGTTCGCGCAGGCTCGATGGAAAGGAAGTTCGCCAGCGGGTAGCGAGCGACCTCCGCATCCTCAGCATCGAGCACCATGACGTCCTGTTCGAGGTACAGGTGCCCGGTGCCGAGCTCGCGGGCGGCGAGGGAGCGCGCCACCTGTTTCGCCACGAGCCCTACCGCCCATACGTCGGGAAGATCGAAAGCGATCGCGGGGCTGCGGGTGTTGCCACGCTCAAGGCAGAATCGATAGTCCGGCATCGCTTGCATTGAAGACCAGACACATTGCACCTTTATGACAGTTCGGTGACAGTCAGGCGCCTGTGACGCTGGCACAGTCACCCGTGTCTGCTAGGGGGCCGGACCATGGCCGCGCTCGGATGCTTTCTGCTGTTGATCCTGCCGATGCTGGGTCTCGTGATCGGCGGCTGGCTGGCCGGCCGCGAGGGCATGATCTGGGGCGCGGGAATCGGCTTTGCCTTGGCTATGTGTGTTTCCGGCATCATGGGGCACGCGCTGGTGCAGGCCAGGCGTAAATAGAAAGGGCGCTTCCCTTTCGGAAAGCGCCCCCGCTGTAACTGGCGGTAATCGCGATCAGCGCGGCAGTTCGGTCTTGCCCATCAGCGCTTCGTCCACGGATGCGGCGCATTGGCGGCCTTCGCGGATGGCCCAGACGACCAGCGACTGGCCACGGCGCATGTCGCCGCAGGCGTAGATGGCGGGGTCCGAAGTGCGATAATCCTTCACGTTGGCATCCACGTTGCCGCGATCGGTCAGGGTGACGCCGCTCTGCTCGATCATGCCCTGCTGGCGCGGGCCGAGAAAACCCATCGCGAGCAGGATGAGATCGGCAGGCAGGGTGAACTCGCTGTCGGGCACTTCCTTCAACTGGCCTTCCGACCAGTCGGCGCGCACACATTTCAGGCCGGTGACGACGCCGTCCTTGCCGACCACTTCCTTGGTCAGCACGGACCAGTCACGCTCCACGCCCTCTTCGTGGCTGCTGGAGGTGCGCAGCTTCATCGGCCAGTCGGGCCAGGTCAGCAGCTTGTTCTCCTTCTCGGGCGGCTGCGGCATGATCTCGATCTGGGTGACGCTCTTGGCGCCCTGGCGATTGCTGGTGCCGACGCAGTCGGAGCCGGTGTCACCGCCGCCGATCACGATCACGTGCTTTCCGGTGGCCGTCAGCGTGCCGCGCGGGGCAGCGCGGTTCTCATCGTCGCCCGCGTTGCGCTTGTTCTGCTGGGTGAGGAATTCCATCGCCAGACGAACGCCCGACATTTCCGCGCCGGGAATTTCCAGCATCCGGGGGTGCTCGGCGCCGCCTGCCAGCACGACCGCGTCGAAATTCTCCTTGAGGTTCTTCATGGAGATGTCGACACCGACTTCGGTGGAGGTTTTGAAGGTCACGCCCTCGGCCTCCATCTGCACCGCGCGGCGGTTGATCTGGGTCTTCTCCATCTTGAAATCGGGGATGCCATAGCGAAGCAGGCCGCCCACACGGTCGCTCTTCTCGAACACGGTCACGGAATGACCGGCGCGCGCAAGCTGCTGCGCGCAGGCCATGCCCGCCGGGCCGGAGCCGACAACGGCCACGCTCTTGCCGGTCTTTACTTCCGGCGGCTGCGGCTTCACCCAGCCTTCCTTCCAGCCACGATCGATGATCGCGCACTCGATGGACTTGATGGTTACCGGTTCGTCGGTGATGTTCAGCGTGCAGCTGGCCTCGCACGGGGCGGGGCACACGCGGCCGGTGAATTCCGGGAAGTTGTTGGTGGAGTGCAGCACTTCGAGCGCGTTCTGCCAGTCACCTTCGTAGACGAGGTGGTTCCAGTCCGGGATGATGTTGTTCACCGGACAGCCGTTGTGACAGTAGGGAATGCCGCAATTCATGCAGCGGGCGGCCTGGTTCTTGAGGCCTTCCTCGCTGTGGGGAATCACGAACTCCTTGTAATGCTTCAGTCGTTCCTTGGGATCGTCGTAGGTACGATCCTTGCGCTCGATTTCGAGGAAGCCGGTTTCCTTGCCCATGTTCTGTATTCCTTACTCGGCCGCGACGGAGGCGGCTTCTTCGCGCTCTGCCTCAAGCTGCTTGAGTGCGCGTGCATAATCCTTCGGCATGACCTTCACGAAGGCCTTCACCGCGTTGTCCCAGTCGGCCAGCAGGTCGCTGGCGCGCTTCGATCCGGTGTGCAGTTTGTGCCGCTCCAGCAGGATCTTCAGGCGCGCGGCATCGTGGTACAGCGGGTCGCCCATGCCAAGATCGTCGACAGTGGAGGGGCGCTGCTGCGGCAGGCCGGTGCCTTCGGGATCGTCGGCCGCGGTGTCGATGCCCAGCAGGTCCACCTGCGCCATGTTGCAGCGGCTGGCGAACGTGCCGTCCGGATCATAGACGTAGGCGATGCCTCCACTCATGCCGGCTGCGAAGTTGCGGCCGGTGGGGCCGAGCACGGCTACGGTGCCGCCGGTCATGTATTCGCAGCCATGGTCGCCCGTGCCCTCGACCACCGAGATGGCGCCCGAGTTGCGCACGGCGAACCGCTCGCCCGCAACGCCGCAGAAATAGGCTTCGCCCGAAATCGCGCCGTAGAGACAGGTGTTGCCGACGATGATGTTGTTCACCGGATCGCGCGACACGCCGTCAGGAGCGCGCACGATCACGCGGCCACCCGACAGGCCCTTGCCGACGTAGTCGTTGGCATCGCCCACCAGGTCCAGCGTGATGCCATGCGCCAGCCACGCGGCGAAGCTCTGCCCCGCCGTGCCGGTGAAGTTGATGCGCACCGTGTCGACCGGCAGGCCCTTGTGGCCGTGCGCCTCCGCAATGCGGCCCGAAAGCATCGTGCCAACGGTGCGGTTGAGGTTGCGGATCGGGTATTCCAGCTGCACCGGGGTGCCGCTTTCGATCGCGTCCTGGCAATCGGCGATCAGCTGGTTGTCGAGCGCGTTCTGCAGGCCGTGGTCCTGCTCCTCGGTGTGGAACAGCTTCTTGCCTTCGGGCAGCTCAACGGTGTGCAGCAGCTTCGACAGGTCCACCCCGTCTGCCTTCCAGTGGCGGATGGCGCGGTTCATGTCGATGCGGTCCACCCGGCCGATCATTTCCTCCACCGTGCGGAAGCCCATTTCGGCCATGATGGCGCGCAGTTCCTCCGCCACGAAGAAGAAGTAGTTGATGACGTGCTCTGGCTGGCCGACGAAGCGCTTGCGTAGTTCGGGGTTCTGCGTCGCCACGCCCACCGGGCAGGTGTTGAGGTGGCACTTGCGCATCATGATGCAGCCTGCGGCGATCAGCGGGGCAGTGGCAAAGCCGAACTCGTCCGCGCCTAGCAGCGCGCCGATGGCGACGTCACGGCCCGTGCGCAGGCCGCCGTCCACCTGCACCGCGATGCGGCTGCGCAGGTCGTTCAGCAACAGGGTCTGCTGGGTTTCGGCAAGGCCGATTTCCCACGGGCTGCCCGCGTGCGTCAGGCTGGTGAGCGGCGATGCACCGGTGCCGCCTTCGTAGCCGGAGATGGTCACGTGATCGGCGCGCGCCTTGGATACGCCCGCAGCCACGGTGCCCACGCCCACTTCGGAGACGAGCTTGACCGAGACACGCGCAGACGGCTGCACGTTCTTCAGGTCGTGAATCAGTTGCGCCAGGTCCTCGATCGAGTAGATGTCGTGGTGCGGCGGCGGCGAGATCAGGCCCACGCCCGGCGTGGAGTGGCGCACCTTGCCGATGCGCTTGTCCACCTTGTGGCCGGGCAACTGGCCGCCTTCGCCGGGCTTCGCGCCCTGCGCCATCTTGATCTGGATATCGTCCGAATTGGCGAGGTACTCGGTCGTCACGCCGAAGCGGCCGGAGGCGACCTGCTTGATCCGGCTGCGCATCGAATCGCCGTTCTCCAGCGGCAGGAAGCGTTCGGGTTCCTCCCCGCCTTCGCCGGTGTTGGAGCGTCCGCCGATGCGGTTCATGGCGATTGCCAGCGTCGAGTGCGCCTCATGGCTGATCGAGCCGAAGCTCATCGCGCCGGTGCTGAAGCGCTTGACGATTTCCTCCGCCGGCTCGACCTCGGAAATGTCGATGGCCCGAAGATCACCGCCGTCGGCCTTCTTCAGTTCCATCAGTCCGCGGATCGTCAGCAGGCGTTCGGCCTGCTCGTTCACCGATGCGGCAAAGGCGTTGTACTGTTCCTGCGCATTGGCATCGCGGTTTTCCGCGCGCACGGCGTGCTGCAGGTTGGCGATGTTGGTGGGCGTCCAGGCGTGTTCCTCGCCGCGCAGGCGATACTGGTAGATGCCGCCCACATCGAGCATGGAACGATAGATCGGGTTGTCACCATAGGCAGCGGCGTGGCGGCGCACGGTTTCCTGCGCCACTTCCTTCAGGCCGATGCCCTCGATGGTGGTGGCGGTGCGGGTGAAGAACTTCTCCACGAAGTCGGTGGAGAGGCCCACCGCGTCGAAGATCTGCGCGCCGCAGTAGGACTGGTAGGTGCTGATGCCCATCTTGGACATGACCTTGCGGATGCCCTTGCCCACTGCCTTGATGTAGTTCTGTTCGACCGTCGCCGCGTCAAGTTCGGGGAACTTGCGGGCGCGGATGTCTTCCAGCGTCTCGAACGCGAGGTAAGGGTTGATGGCTTCCGCGCCATAGCCCGCCAGCACGCAGAAGTGGTGCACCTCGCGCGCTTCGCCCGTTTCCACGACGATGCCGGTTTGCATGCGCAGGCCCTGCCGCACGAGCTGGTGGTGCACGGCGGCGGTTGCCAGCAGCGCGGGCATGGGAATCCGGTCCGGGCCTTGCTTGCGATCGGACAGGATCAGGATGTTCTTGTCCTGCAGCACGGCCTCGGTCGCCGCCCAGCACATTTCTTTGATCGCCATTTCCAGGCCGTCGGCCCCGGTTTCGGCGTCCCAGGTGATGTCGATGGTGGCGGTGCGGAACGCGCCGTCGAGGCTGGATTCAACCGAGCGGATTTTTTCCATACCGCGGTTGGTCAGGATCGGCTGGCTGATTTCCAGGCGCTTGTGCGTGCCCGCTTCGCGGCCCAGCAGGTTCGGACGCGGGCCGACCATGGTCAGCAGGCTCATCACCAGCTCCTCGCGGATCGGGTCGATCGGCGGGTTCGTCACCTGGGCGAAGTTCTGCTTGAAATAGTCGTAGAGCAGGCGGCTGCGGCTCGAAAGCACGGCAATCGGCGTGTCGGTGCCCATCGAGCCGATGGGATCATCGCCGTTCGCGGCCATCGGCTCGAGGAACTTGGCGATGTCTTCCTGCGTGTAACCGAAAGCCTGCTGGCGATCGAGCAGGCTGACCTCGTGCTCCTGCACGGCGTCCTGCGCGGTCTCGATCGCGTCCAGGTCCTTCAGCTTGTACTGCGCCTTCTCCAGCCACTCTTCGTAAGGATGGGCATTGGCGAGTTCGGCCTTCAGTTCCTCGTCCTCGACGATGCGGCCCTGCTCGAGGTCGATCAGCAGCATGCGGCCCGGCTGCAGACGCCACTTGCGGGTGATCTCGTCCTCGGTAAAGGGCAGTACGCCGCTTTCGGAGGCGAGGCAGACGAGGTCGTCCTTGGTCACGCAATAGCGCGCGGGGCGCAGGCCGTTGCGGTCCAGCGTGGCGGCGATCTGGCGGCCATCGGTGAAGGCGACGGCGGCGGGGCCGTCCCACGGCTCCATCAGCGCGGCGTGGTATTCGTAAAAAGCGCGGCGCTTGGGATCCATCAGGTCGTTGCCGTTCCACGCTTCGGGAATCAGCATCATCATGGCATGGGCAAGCGAGTATCCGCCCAGCAAGAGCAACTCCAGCGCGTTGTCGAGGCAGGCCGTGTCGGACTGGCCGTGCGGCACGATGGGCCACAGCTTGTCGAGGTCCGCGCCCAAAAGGTCGCTTTCCATCGTGCGGCGGCGCGCGTTCATCCAGTTCACGTTGCCGCGCACCGTGTTGATCTCGCCGTTATGACAGGCGAGGCGGAACGGCTGGGCAAGTCGCCAGGAGGGGAAGGTGTTGGTGGAGAAGCGCTGGTGCACGAGACCCAGCGCGCTCTCGCAATCGGGATCGCGCAGGTCGTCGTAGAAACTGCCCACCTGGTTTGCCAGCAGCAGGCCCTTGTAAACAACGGTGCGGCTGGAGAAGCTGGGCATGTACAGCTTTTCGAGGCCCGGCATCGCGTGCTTCTTCGCCAGTTCCTTCAGCGGGTTCTGGGTCTGCTTGCGGATGACGATCAGCTTGCGCTCGAACGCATCCTGGTCGGCGCAGTTGTCACCCTTGGCGATGAAGCACTGGCGGATCACCGGCATCGAATCGAGCACGGCCTTGCCGAGGCCATCGGTGGTGGTCGGCACATCGCGCCAGCCGATCAGATGCTGGCCTTCCTTGGCGATGAACTTCTCGAACTGGGCGGTGATGAATTCGCGCGCTTCGTCCTGCTGCGGCATGAAGCACATGGCGACGGCATATTCGCCGGCCGGGGGCAGGGTCAGGCCCTCAGCTGTCGCCCAGCGGCGATAGAGCTTGTCCGGAATCTGGATGAGGATGCCCGCACCGTCACCCAGCAGCGGATCCGCGCCCACCGCGCCGCGGTGATCGAGGTTCGCCAGAATTTCCAGGCCCTGGGTAATGATATCGTGCGAGGCGGTGCCTTTGATATGGGCGACAAAGCCCATGCCGCAGTTGTCGTGCTCGTTTACGGAATCATACAGACCCTGGGGTGCGGGATACTCGGTCAATCTTCAACTTCCTGTTTCGCGTGCATATTCCGGGCGGAACAATAGCGCGCTTCGAAACCAGTTTCACTGGTAACGAAACGCGAATCAACAGCCCGGCAAGGCACGAAAATTTCGCGAGGCGCCCTCATGGCGACAGGAAGCAATTTTTGCAAGGTTCGGTGCACTGCAAAATAGCTTTGCAGTGCCAAAATGCAGCTTTGGCAGGCGGTTGGCCGCCTGCGTTCAGTTGCTCATGCGCTGCAGGTTCATCAGCGCTTCGCGCAGGGCGCGCTGGTTGTCGTCGTTGGAGTGGCGCGGTGTCTCTACGGGCTTCTTCTCTTTCAGGATAGGCAAAGTGAATGACGCGGCGAGATCGGCGTGATCGTCTTCCGTGCCCGCCGAAGCGGAGGCAGCGCCGAAATAGGCCGCCATGGCTTGCGACACGTCTTCTGGCCCGGCGGGCTCAAATTCCTCGGATACGGGAGCTTCGCATTGGAGGACCTCGGTGCGCGGAGCTTCCGCTTCGTCCTGTGTCTCGCGGGTGTCCGCTCCCGGGATGGATGCCTCGGCGGCCGCACGCGCGGCGTTGCGTGCTACCCATTCCCGGTGTTTTTCGAGCGTGGAGCCGAGCCGCTGGACCAGTTGCACGAGCCCGTCGCTGTCGCTGTCCTCGCGAACGATGGACGAATCCAGGACAGGGCCCGCATCGCAATTGGTGACGTGCGCCTCATCGTCCGTTTCGACATCCGGCTTATCGGGTGTCTGGAAAGTGTGGTTCTCGGACACGGGTTCCTCGCTCTGGGTCCAGGTCTCTGGGTCCCGGCCCGATGTCGGTTCGTATTCGGCGGCGGTGGCGCGTGCTTCGGCAGGCTCGGAATATCCGGGCGCAACGATGGGCTCGTTCTCACCGCGGTGCGCGCCTGCGCTGGATTCCCCGCCCGGGAGGGTTTCCGGGAGGACGGCGATCTCCTCCAGCTCGAATGGCTCTTGTTCCGCATCGCTCGCCGATTCGGAAACCTTGGCACGCTCGAGCAGTACCGGGCCTTCCGCACGACCGTCGACGCCATGCTTGCCGGTGCTCGTTGCCGAGATAAGTGGTTGGCGACCGTTCCTGAACGCCGCAATCCGGCGCGCGAGCAACAACCCGAACGCCCCGCCTGCCAGCGTGCCGACCAGTGCCAGCAGCGCCTTGGCGGTGAAGCCCAATGGCGGTGCCGTCGCCGGAAACTCGGCGGCAAGGCCGGTGGCGAGGACGGCCCGCTCCAGCATGGTATTGGGAAGAATGAGGCTGCCGATGCCCAGCAAAGCGGCGAACCACAGCGCCACGATCCAGGGGAACGCGGGGCTGGCGGTGATGGGCGGCTTGCCTGCCTTGAGGGCAGGAGCCTTCACATTGTCATCCATGTGCATGGGGCTGCTGCCCACGTGCCGATCCTGTTTCTTCGCCGATTTATCCCCCGCTACCGAAAAGGTCAGGCGGCGGCAGGGATACGGCCATCGTAGATCGCGCCTAGCAGGCCACGGTAAACGACCTGATAACGCTGTGCATTGGCAGCCCAGTCATGGCGCTCGCGCACATGTTCGTATCCGGCCTTGCGAATGGCGGGCCACTCGCCGCGCCGGTCCACCAGTTCGGCGAGCGCGGCGGCGCAGGCGGCTGGATTGTCGGGCGTGAACAGCACACCTGTCTCGCCATCGCGGATCAGTTCGCGGTGGCCGCCCACGTCGCTGGCGGCGACCAGTTGCATCTGCGCGTTGGCCTCCAGCGGTTTCAGTGGCGTGACGAGATCGGTGAGGCGGCTCTTCTTGCGCGGGTAGGCCATGATGTCAGTAAGGGCGTAATACCGCTCCACCTCGCTATGCGGTACGCGGCCGGTGAAGTGGATGCGATCCGAAACCGGTGAGGCCGATGCCTGCGCGCGCAAGGCGTCGTCCATCGGTCCGCCGCCCACCAGCAGCAGGTGCGCGCCCGGATGCCGTTCGACCAGCATCGGCATGGCGGCGATGAGGTCGTCGAGCCCCTCGTAATCGTAGAAACTGCCGATGAAGCCGATGACGGGGCCTTCCCCGATGCCAAGCCTTGCCGCCAGCGCATCGTCGCGCGCGGCAGGCTCGCCGAAGGTCGTCAGGTCCACGCCGTTGGGCATGATGCCGATCTTCTCGGCCGGGAACCCGCGCGCGACGAGGTCTTCCTTCAGGCCGTTGCAAATCGTCATCACCGCGTCGGCCCCGCGCACGGCGGAGTTTTCCAGCTCGCGCGTCAGGCGATATTTCAGCGAACCCTCACGCCCGGTCAGATTGCCGACGGCAGCATCTTCCCAGAAGGCGCGGATCTCGTAGACCACCGGAATGCCCAGCTTGCGCCCCGCCTTGATCGCGGCAAGGCCATTCAAAGCGGGCGAGTGGGCGTGCAGGATGGCGGGCCGCCATTCGTCGGCCAGTGCGACGATGGCCCTGGCCAACGCATCGATCTCGCGCCATTCCCTGATGCCGACAGGGCCACCGGGCTTGCCGGGCGTACGGTGGAATGTGAGGCCGTCCACCTGCTCCACCGGCGGACCGGGCTCGACATGGCGCTGCCCGGTGATCCCTCGCAACTCCAGGCCCATCCCCGCCTGTGCGCGCAGAATGGCGCGCGTGCGGAAGGTATAGCCGCTGTGCATCGGCAGCGAATGGTCGAGAACGTGCAGGATCCGTGTCATCGCCGCTCTCCCTGCCAGAACAGGCTTAACGGCGCGTCAATAGCTTTTCCCTAGACGCGAGGGCTGAACCGCAGGGACGCTTTGACCGGTGATCGACTACTTCTCCATCGCGCTGACGCACGGGCTGATCCTGTTCGCGTGCTGGCGCTTGCTGTTTCGGGATGATCTCGACAGCGAGAGCGGTGTGTCAGGCAAAGCGCCGAGGCCGTGGCTGAGGCAGCAGGACGACAACGCCGATGCGTGATCTCGTCCTCCTCGCCTTTATCGCCGCGATCGCTCTCATGGGTTTCCGGCGCCCGTTCCTGTGGGTGCTCCTCTATATCTACGTCGATGTCGTCGCCCCGCAGAAGGTCGGCTACGGCATCATCACCAGCATCTCGCTCTCGCTGCTGTGCTTCGTGGCGGCGTTCGCCGGTTATATCCTGCTCGACAACAAGCAGGGCAGCCGGTTTACCCTTCGCCAGGGGCTGATCGTCGCGCTGCTGGCATGGTGCGGGCTGACGACGCTGATGGCGGACTTTCCCGAATCGGCGATGGTGAAGTGGGACTGGGTCTGGAAGAGCCTCGTCTTCGCCGCTTTCCTGCCGCTCACCCTGCGAACCAAGCTGAGGCTGGAAGCCGCCGCGCTGATCATGGTGCTCTCGGCCGCCAGCATCATCATCTCGGCGGGCATCAAGACCGTGCTCTCGGGCGGCGGCTACGGCACGCTCGTCTCGCTGGTGCAGGACAATGCCGGGCTTTACGAAGGCTCAACCCTCTCGACCGTCGCCATTGCCATGATTCCGCTGATCGTGTGGGTGGCGCGTCACGGCACCATCATTCCCGAGCGAAAGCCGGCGATGCTGTTCGCCGCCGCGCTGGTGTTTGCCGCGCTGATGGTGCCCATCGGCACGCAGACGCGCACGGGCCTGATCTGCATTGCCGCGCTGGGGGTGCTAGTGATGCGCACGGTGAAGTACCGCTTCGTCTATGCCGGGCTGGCGGGCCTTGCCATGCTCACCGCGCTGCCGTTCCTGCCCGCAAGCTATACCGAGCGCATGTCCACCATTATCGAATACCGGGCGGACGAGAGCGCTTCCACCCGCGTGGCGGTGTGGGGATGGACGCTGGACTACGTGAAGGAAAATCCGCTGGGCGGCGGGTTCGATTCCTTCCTTGGCAACAGCTTCAGCTACAACACTCGCCAGACGGTGGAGCTGGGGAATACCGAGACCGTGGTATATGCCGAAGTGACGGACGAGGGGCGCGCCTTCCATTCCGCCTATTTCGAAGTCCTGGGCGAACAGGGCTATCCCGGTTTTGCCATCTGGCTGGCTCTGCATGGGCTTGGACTGTGGCATATGCAGCGCATCCGTCGCCGCTACCGGAATGCCGGGGACGCTGACGGCAGGCGCTGGTATTCGCTCGCGACGGCGCTGCAGAACGGGCAACTGGTCTACCTTGTCGGCGCCGCTTTCGTCGGCATCGGCTACCAGCCTTTCATGTTCATGCTGCTGGGCCTGCAGATCGCTTTCTACAGTCTGATGAGGCGCGAATGGGCTGGCGATGCGAAGCCGGCGCGCCCGTGGCTGCGGGAGGAAAGCCCGGACGGTGCGCCCGCGTGATCGCCCCGCCGATCCCGCCACAAAGAACGCGCATCCCGCACCTGGCCGCGCTGACGGGGCTGCGCGGGATCGCGGCCTGGTGGGTGGTTTTCTACCACGCACGCCTGTCGCTGACGGAGTGGATGCCCGAGGCGGGAATCGCGATCGCTGCCAGTGGCTACCTGGCTGTCGACCTGTTCTTCATGCTTTCAGGCTTCGTCATGTGGCTCAATTACGGCGAGCGGCTGCGGCGCGAGGGCGCTGCGGGCGCGCCTGCCTTCTGGTGGCGGCGATTTGCCCGTATCTGGCCGCTCCACGCCGCCGTGCTGGGCGCAATGGTCGCCTTCGCGCTGGTGCTGCTGGCGACCGGGCGCGATATGGCGAACTACCCGCTGGCAGAGCTGCCTCTGCACGTGTTGCTGGTGCAGAACTGGGGCCTGACGCCGGAACTGACGTGGAACCACCCCGCGTGGTCGATCAGTACGGAGGTGGGCGCATACCTCATATTTCCGCTGGCCGCCGTGGCCGTGAGATGGGGAGCGATGCGGCCCTGGGCGCTGGTGGCGGGGGTGATCGTGGCTGCGTTGGCGTTGCATGGCGTGTTTACGCTTGCTGGCGCCGAGACGCTGGGCGAGCAGATCACCCGGCTGGGGCTGGTGCGCTGCATCGTCCAGTTCGGCATAGGCATGATGCTCGCGAACCTTTGGGCCGTATGGAGCGGGCGCGGCGCAATCGCAGCGGCGTGCGCCGGGGCCAGCGCGCTATGCCTGGTCGCGTTGTGGCTCTTCGAAGGAATGGATACGCTGCTGGTGCCGCTGGCCTTCGCCGCGTTGCTGCTGGCGCTGGCACTGGATGAAGGCCCTGCTGCGCGACTGCTATCCACCCGTCCGCTGGTGTGGCTGGGGGATGTGAGTTACGCGACCTACCTCGTTCATTTCCCGCTGCTGATCGCACTGAAGCTGTTGGCGGTGGACGAAAGCCTTCAGATCGGTCCCGCAGCGTTCGCTGCCTACCTGCTCATCCTGCTTGCGCTCTCGGGCGGGCTGTACCGCTGGCTGGAAAAGCCCGCGCAGACATGGCTCAACGCGCGCCGACCGGGCCAAAGGAAAACCGCCTCGGTCTGCGATTAGCGGGTCGCAAGGGCGAACGCCCGCCCGCAGCGGGCGCACAGCGAAGCGAAGGGCGTCTAGCGACGACGAACCTGCGGAGGCGGGCTCAGGAAACGGACGGGTTACTGCGCATCCACTCTTCAACCACCGGGGCGATGCGCTCGCGCCACTTGCTGCCGTTGAAGATGCCGTAGTGTCCCACGTCGGGCGCCATGTGGTACTTCTTCTTCGAGGCGGGCAGGTGTTCGGCCAGGTCCAGCGCGGCGCGGGTCTGACCGATGCCGGAAATATCATCGTGCTCGCCTTCGATCGCCAGCAGCGCGGTATCGCGGATTGCATCGGGATCGATTGCCTTGCCGCGGTGAACGAATTCGCCCTTGGGCAGCGAGTGCTCCTGGAACACGTGCTCGATGGTCTGGAGGTAGAACTCGGCCGTCATGTCGCAGACCGAGAGGTATTCGTCGTAGAAGCCCTTGGTCCGGTCCGCACTGTCCTGGTCGCCCACGGTCATGTGTTTGAACATCTCGTAGTGGCTCATCATGTGATCGGAGAGGTTCATCGACAGGAAGCCGGCAAGTTGCAGGAAGCCGGGATAGACGCGCCGACCCGCACCCGGATAGTTCAGCGGCACTGTGGCAATCACGTTGTTCTCGAACCAGCTCAGCGGCTTGTCCATGGCTAGGTCATTCACGCTTGTCGGGCTGGCGCGGGTGTCGATCGGGCCGCCCATCATGGTGAGCGAGGCCGGGCGGCATTCGTCCTCGGCCTCCGCCATGATCGCCGTGGCGGCGAATGCGGGTACCGAAGGCTGGCACACGGCCAGCACGTGGGTGTCGGGGCCGAGAAATTGCAGGAACTCGATCAGGTAGTCGATATAATCGTCGAGATCGAAATGGCCCTCGGACACCGGCACCAGGCGAGCATCGGCCCAGTCGGTGATCCACACCTGCTGGTTCTCCACCATGCGCTGCACCGTGCCGCGCAGCAGCGTGGCGTAGTGTCCGCTCATCGGGGCAACGATCAGCAGCTTGGGCGCATCATCCGGCAGGCCGTCGCGGGTGAAGCGGCGCAGGTTGCCGAACGGCTTTTCCATCACCACGCTTTCGCTGACGTAATGGGTCTCGCCATCCTTCTCTACCGGCTGGATGTCGAAATCGGGCTTGCCGCGCTCCTCATACAGGTGCGCGAAGACTTTCAGCGCGGAGGCCATCGCCGGGCCCATGCCCATGTAGCCCATCGGCAAGGCCGGATTGTCCAGCAGCCGCGCGCCCACACTGGCCCAGTTGCTGGCGGTGCCGAGCAGCGCGCGTTGCATTTCGTAAGCGGAATAAAGCAAAGTTAGCGTCCCCTGCAGACGAATGGGTGGCAGGCCGCGTTTGCCGCATGTCCTGCGCTGTTACCTGGTGAACATGGGCGCTTCGCCGGCATTGTGCAATGCGGCATGAAAGAAAAGTGGTTTTTTGCAACCCAAGGTTAGCCTGCCATCCGGCCAAGGTGCAAAGGGTGCTTCAAAGCCGCGGGACTTTGGGCTAGTGCCCCGCCGACATGGCAATCCCCGACGTTTCGAACCCGCCGGAAAAGGCGAAAAGCCTCGGCCCGCTCGCGATGATCTTTCGCGAGGCGAAGAAGTATCCCTTGCAGGTGCTGTTCGCGGCGCTCGCCCTGCTGGTGACGGCTACGATCACTTCGCTCGCGCTGCCCAGCGCCCTGCGCCTGATCATCGACCGGGGCTTTACCGGCGATGGCGAGATCGGCCGCTGGTTCCGCTACCTGCTGGTGCTGGTCGGCGTTCTGGGCCTGGCGACGGCGCTGCGGTTCTACTTCGTCAGTTGGCTGGGGGAGCGGGTGGTCGCCGATATCCGGCGCAAGGTCTATGACAACCTCCTGCGCCTTTCGCCCTCTTTCTTCGAGGAAAACAGCCCCAAGGAAATCAGCAGCCGGATGGTGTCCGACACCGCGATCATCGAGCAGGTGGTCGGCACCACCGTCTCGGTCGCACTGCGCAACGTCATCATGGCCATCCTTGCCACCGGCTACCTTTTCTGGCTGGCCCCGCAGCTGGCGGTGTGGCTGCTGGTGGGTCTGCCCGCCATCATCATCCCCATCACCGTGTTCGGCAGGCGCCTGCGCAATGTCAGCCGGGAAAGCCAGGACCGTGTGGCCGATGTGGGCGGCATGGTGACGGAAACGCTCTCCGCGATGAAGATCGTGCAGGGTTTCAACCAGGAGGCGCGCGAGGGTGAACGCTTCGGCGTCTCCGTCGAACGCACCTTTGCCGTCGCGAAAACGCGCATCATGATCCGCGCTGTCATGACGGCGATGGTCATTACGCTGGTGTTCGGCGGCATTACCGCGCTGCTATGGCGCGGGGCGGTGCTGGTGACGACCGGAGAGATCACCGGCGGCACCATCGGTGCCTTCGTGTTCGCCAGCGCGATAGCCGCATCCTCGTTCGGCGCGCTGACCGAAGTGCTGGGCGACCTGCTGCGCGGTGCGGGCGCGGCCAGTCGTCTTAGCGAACTGATGGACGAACAGCCCGTCATCGAGCCGCCCGCGCGCCCACAGGCCCTGCCACAACCGCCGCGCGGCAGCTTGGCGTTCCAGAATGTCAGCTTCAGCTATCCCACGCGCCCCGGCGAACAGGCGATCGTCGATTTCAACCTGACGGTGGAGCCGGGCGAGACCGTGGCCATCGTCGGCCCGTCGGGCGCGGGCAAGAGCACGATTTTCCAGCTGGCCGAGCGGTTCTACGATCCGCAGGTCGGCACAGTAAGGATGGACGGCGTGCCGCTGACCCAGGCCGACCCTGCCGAAGTGCGGCGCCGCATGGCGCTGGTGCCGCAGGAGGGCGTGCTGTTTGCCGCCAATGCCCGCGACAACCTGCGCTACGGCGCCTGGGATGCAGACGAGGAAGCGATCTGGGAAGCCGCGCGCGCCGCCAATGCGGAACAGTTCTTGCGCGATCTGCCCGAGGGGCTCGACACTTTCCTTGGCGAAGGCGGAGCGCGTCTTTCGGGCGGCCAGCGCCAGCGTCTTGCCATTGCCCGCGCCCTGCTGCGCGATGCGCCGATCCTGCTGCTTGACGAGGCCACCAGTGCATTGGATGCCGAAAGCGAGCGGCTGGTGCAGGACGCGCTCGATCACCTGATGGCGAACCGCACCACGCTGGTGATCGCCCACCGCCTCGCCACCGTGCGCGCGGCGGACCGGATCGTCGTGATGGAGGACGGGCGCATCGTCGAGCAGGGCGATCACACCAGCCTGACAGCGAAAGGCGGCCTCTACGCACGCCTTGCGGCGCTGCAGTTCGACGATCCGGCTCCGGTTCCGGCGCAAGCCTAGCCTTTGGTCCAATGCCTTGGTCCGCAAGGCGTTCATGTCTTGCGTCGAGTGGAATCGGCCCTACATCGAATTCGTAACGACAGAAACCGGATGCCCGTTTTGGAGGAAGCCGGTCTTGAATCCAGGAATTCCGCCCAAAAGAGGACTGCTTACCCAATGATTCGCAAGCTGCTTGTCACTTCGGCATCCGTCATCGGACTTGCCGTGGCCGCCCCTGCCCTCGCGCAGGACGATACTCCCGCCGCCTCCACCGCCCCCACCATGGATTTCGGCACCTGGGGTGTCGACCTGAACCAGCTCGACGACAGCGTCGATCCGGGTGACGATTTCAACGCCTACACCAATGCCAAGTGGATCAATGCCAACGAGATCCCGGCGGACCGTCAGCGCTACGGCGCATTCGACATGCTGCGCGAGGAATCGATCCACGACGTCGAAGTCCTGGTGCGTGACCTTGTTGCATCCAACCCCGCGCCCGGCACCACCGCGCGCCGGATCGTGGATGCCTACAACGCCTACGTGGACATGGGCGCGATCGACGCCAGCGGGCTCGCCCCGGCGCAGCCCTACCTGCAGGAAATCTACAACGCGCCCGATCTCGAGGCGCTGATCCGCCTGTTCATGGAAGCAGGGTATCCCGCTCTCGTGACGGCCGGTGTCGGCATCGACGCGCGCAACCCCACAGACTACGTCGTCAGCCTTGGCTTCGATGGCATGGGCCTGCCGGACCGCGACTATTACCTCGTCGATTCCGAGAGCAACCTGGAAATCCGGGAAGCCTACAAGGACTACCTCACCTTCGTGCTCGGCAAGGCCGGATACGAGGATGCGCGCGGCGCAGCCGAGGCTGTCTACGCGTTCGAGACGAAGGTGGCCCGGCTGGAATGGGCGCGGCAGATGTTCCGCCTGCCGCAGCTGACCTACAATGAACTCACCCCTGCCGAGCTGAACGAGATGGCCGGCGACTTCCCCATCGCCACGCTGCTGGAAGCGGGTCAGTTCTCCGAACAGACGCGTTTCCTCGCGCCGCAGATTCCGCCGACCGCCGAAGAGGTGGAAGCGCTGGGTCTGACGGCAGAGCAGCAAGCGATGATCGGCGAAGGCCTGCCCGGCATGATGAAGCTGGTGACCGAAACGCCGCTCGCCACGATGAAGGCCTTCATGGCCGCGCAGTTCCTGTCGAACAACGCGGCCGTGCTTTCCAGCGAGCTGGATGACGCGCGCTTCGAGTTCTACGGGCGCACCATCAGCGGCCAGGAAGCGCAGCAGGAACGCTGGAAGCGCGCCATCGGCGCTGTCGAAGGCACGCTGGGCGAACAACTGGGTGCGCTCTATGTCGAGCGTTACTTCCCGCCGGAAAGCAAGGCCCGCATGGACGAGCTGGTGGCCAACCTCCAGCGCGCCATGTCTGCCGCGCTCGATGAAAACGAGTGGATGACGGCGGACACGCTGACCGAAGCGCGCACCAAGCTGGAAGGCTTCGTGCCGATGATCGGCTACCCGGACGAATTCGAGACCTATGACGGTCTTGAAATCACGCCTGACGATCCGCTGGCCAACCGCATGAGCGCGATCCGCTGGAACGTGCAGGACAACCTCGAGCGTCTTGGCACCAAGGTCGATCCCAGCGAGTGGGGCATGTTGCCGCAGACGGTGAATGCCTACTATTCGCCGCTGACCAACCGCATCGTCTTCCCCGCCGCGATCCTGCAGCCGCCGTTCTTCAACGCGGAAGCCGACCCGGCCGTGAACTACGGCGCCATCGGCGCGGTGATCGGGCACGAGATCGGCCACGGCTACGACGACCAGGGCTCGCAGTTCGATGCCACCGGCACGCTGCGCAACTGGTGGCAGGATTCGGACCGCGAGGGTTTCGAGCAGTTCACGCAGCGCATGGGCGAATTCATCGAGGCCTATTGCCCGGTCGACAGCCCGGAAGGCCCGGTCTGCCTGCGTGCCGGCCAGTCCATGGGTGAAACCCTTGGCGACGTCGTCGGCCTGCAGATGGCGCACCGCGCCTATCGGCTGTCGCTGAACGGCCAGGAAGCCCCGGTGATCGACGGCTTGACCGGCGACCAGCGCTTCTTCCTCGGCTTTGCCCAGGTGTGGCGCGGCATGGAGCGCGAGGAATCGCTGCGCAACCGCGTGATGACGGCCAACCACCCGCCGGGTGAATTCCGCCTCAACAACGCCGTGCGCCATCTCGACGCGTGGTACGATGCCTTCAACGTGGGGCCGGACGACGAGCTCTACCTCGCACCGGAAGATCGTATCTCGATCTGGTAAGAGGCAAAAATCTAACCATTCGACACCACTTGACGGGGGCGAGGCTTGACTTCGCCCCCGTTTTGGTTGGAGGCGGGCGCTAAGCCAGTTTCCAGTCCAGGACCATTATTCGCGCATGACTTTCCTTCAGATGCTGATCCTCGCCGTCGTGCAGGGGATCACCGAATTCCTGCCGATCTCGTCGTCCGGGCACCTGATCCTCGTGCCGGTGTTCCTAGACTTTCCCGACCAGGGGCCAATGCTCGACATCGCCGTGCATATCGGCTCGCTGCTGGCGATCATCGTCTACTTCTTCAAGGACGCCTGGGGCCTCGCGCGGGGCGGCTTCGCGACTGTCGGTATCGGTGACGCGCCCGAGCAGAAGAGGTTGTTCTGGTGGATCGTGCTGGGCACCATCCCGGCCGTGATTGCGGGCCTCGCCATCAAGACCGGCGCGCTCAATGGCGTGGCCGTGGCGCTGTTCGGCCTCACGATCGAGGACGGCGACCTGCTGGCATCCTTGCGTTTCACCGATCTCATCGCTTTCAACCTCATTTTCTACGGTATCCTGCTGGGCCTCGCCGACTATTTCGGGCGGGAAGACCGCAGCTACGAGGACATGACCTGGCGCGATGGCTTGCTGGTGGGCCTGGCGCAGGCACTGGCGCTGATCCCCGGCACCAGCCGTTCCGGTGTCACCATGACTGCGGCGCGCGTTCTCGGCTTCGGCCGGGTGGAAGCAGCGCGCTTCTCCTTCCTCCTTTCCATTCCCGCCGTGGCGGGCGCGGGCGTGCTGATCGTGCCGGACCTGATGGAAGCGGGCAGCGAAATGGTGATGGAAGCGCTGATCACCGGCGCGCTGACATTCGTCGCCGCCTTCGCCACCATGGCCTTCCTGATGAACTTCCTGAAGAAGGCATCCATGCTGGTCTTCGTAATCTATCGTATTGCCATGGGCGTACTTCTGCTGTGGATGTTCTAATCCCACGTTAACGGATTAAACGAAGTTTTATCAGTCTCTTGACTGCCGAATTACTGGATATGGGACCGGCTTGGGGCTGCCCTTGCGGAACCCGCCCGCGCACTTGCCCGTTCTACAGGTGACGAGACGCAAGGAAGAGGCAGATGGGTTATCTCTACATGATACTGGTGGGCGTGGTCCTGGGTTGGCAGGCAGCATTTGTGCTGCGCGCCGAATCCACCCGCGATACCACCCGTTTCATAGGAGTCGGCGTGGCGGGCCCCCTTGTGTCGGGCATCCTCCTCACCCCTGCTCTTAGCGAGGGGAATCTTATTTCAGGAACCTATACGGTAGATGCGTTGTTGATCACCATGGCCGGGGCTGTGGCCGCGCTTGCAGCATGTCATTTGCTGCACACGCGCGGGTTTTTCGAGCCGGGTCTGGAAAGACGTTAGTATCGTTTTGCAAAGGCTTTTTCCGTGTGTGGGATGGCCGTTTCTGGAAGGAAATATCACAATGAAGAAGATCATCGCTTTCGCCTCTGCGGCAGCTCTGGGTCTGGGTCTCGCTGCCTGTGACAGCCCGAGCGAAGAAGCCGCGGAAGAAGAAGCTGAAGCCATGGAAGAGCAGGCCGACGAAATGGAAGACGCCGGCATGATCACCGACGAAGAAGCCGACGCGATGGAAGCCGAAGCCGACAACATCGAAGATGCTGCCGAAGGCGATACCGACGAGTATACCGAAGGCATGGAAGAAGCCGTCAACTAAGACGTCTTTCCCAAGACACGAAAAGGGCCGATCCTCACTGGAGGGTCGGCCCTTTTTCTATGCGGTTTGGACTGGCGAAGTCAGACCGGCTTGGCGCTGCTGCCGCGTCCGCCGCGCAGGAAATATTCCTGCGTGCCCCGGTGCAGCACGTTGTCGACATCGATCACCGCCGAATTGGCGTAGGTGAAGCCGGCGCCAAGGTTGCGATAAAGACGGTCGAAATCGCGCTCCACCGTCTGGCGGTAGAGGTCTTCGAAGCTCTCGATCACGAAATAGGTCGGTTGCAGGTCGTCGATCACGTAATCGGTGCGCATGACCCGGTCGACGTTGAGCATGATGCGGTTGGGGCTTTCGCCCTCCAATGCGAAGATAGCCTCGGTCGGGCCGGACAGGATGCCCGCGCCGTAGATGCGCGGCTCTCCCGCTTCCAGCATCAGGCCGAATTCCACCGTGTACCAGTAGAGCGCGCCCAGCGCCTTCAGCTTGTTGTAGCGCATGGCCTTCCACCCGGCACGGCCGTATTCCTGCATGTAGTCGGCGAAAGTCGGGTCCGTCAGCAGCGGCACGTGACCGAACACGTCGTGGAAGACGTCCGGCTCCTGGATGTAGTCGAACGTCTCGCGCGTGCGGATGAAGTTGCCCGCCGGGAAACGGCGGTTGGCGAGGTGCCAGAAGAACACGTGATCGGGGATCAGCATGGGCACGGGCACCACGCTCCACCCGGTCAGCTTGCCGAGTTCCTCCGATAACTCGCCGAAATCGGGCACGCCGCCCTTGCCAAGGTCGAGCTTTTCCAGCCCTTCCAGCATGGCCGAACAGGCCCGTCCGGGCAGCACGCCCATCTGCCGGGCAAACAGCTCGTCCCAGATCTTGTCGTCCTCGCTGTCGTACTGCGTCTGCTGCGGCTCCAGCCAGTCCTCGCCCACGTGGGCGGGTCGCTTCAACGGCGCGGTGTACACGTCGTTCGAAACGACGGGCAGGGCGCTGAAATCATGCGGTCGCTCTTCGGCTTCGCGGGGCTTTTCGGCAATATCGATCATGTTTCACTTGATACCACATTTGCGGGGCCGGAGCGAATCATTGGAGCCTAGGGCGCGGTCGTTTCGTCCGGCGTTGTTTCCTCTACGTTCTCAACAGGTTCGCGTTCCTCCAGCATGGCGGCGGCATCGCGCAGGGCGGCTTCCTCGCCCTCGGTTGCGGGCGCAGGTCCGCGACCTGTCTCGCCGTCGCTGCAGGCGGCACATGCAAGAAGGGCCAGGCCCGCGAAGGCCCGGCCCCAATTGCGCGGATTGCGCGCGCGGATCACTCGGTCGCGGCGTCCATCTCGGCCTGTGCAGCTTCTGCAGCGGCCAGCGCATCGTCGACGGCTTCCTGCGCCTCGTCACCGGCGGCTTCGGCGGTGGCTTCGGCCTCGTCCATCGCGGCCTCGACGTCTTCTTTCGTCATGGCATCGGCATCCTCGACCGGATCGGGCGCACCGGCCATCGCGTCGTCCGCGGGCACTTCCACGGTGTCGGCAACGGCTTCTTCGGAAGCGTCGGTGGAATCACCGCAGGCGGCGAGCGCGAGTGCGGCGGTGGCGGCAACGAATGCAAGCTTCTTCATGGTGGGATGTGTCCCCTTCCTCGTGGTTGAACCTGTCGCAGCGATATAGCCGCGCAACGTCCACGTGGAAATGCCTGTTGCGACGGTAGGCGTGGGGGCGGCGACCTGTCACATGGGGACCGTGATCGACACGCTGGATCTTGACCGGGCGCGCGAGGAATTGCGCCGCCTCTATGGCTTTGCCGACTTTCGCGGGCGGCAGGCCGACGTGATTGAGCGCGTGCTGGCGCGGCAGAGCACGCTGGCGGTGATGCCGACGGGCGCGGGCAAGTCTCTCACCTACCAGCTTCCCGCCACGATGCTGGACGGCACCTGCGTGGTGATCTCTCCGCTGATTGCCCTGATGCACGACCAGTTGCGCAGCGCGCGGGCCAACGGCATCCGGGCCGCGACGCTCACCAGCGCCGATGCCGATTGGCGCGAGACGCTGGACGCGTTTCGCGCAAGCGAGCTGGACCTGCTCTACGTTGCGCCGGAACGCGCCAGCCAGCCGGGCTTTAGGGACTTGCTGACCTCTGCGCGGCTCGCCCTGTTCGCCGTGGACGAGGCGCACTGCGTTTCCGAATGGGGCCACGATTTCCGCCCGGACTATCGCCAGCTTCGCCCGCTGATGGATGCCTTCCCCGATGTGCCGCGCCTTGCGCTGACGGCCACGGCGGACGCCCACACGCGGGCGGATATCCTTGCCCAGCTCGGCATCCCCGAGGACGGCCTGATCGTCGCCGGGTTCGACAGGCCCAACATCCGCTACGCCATTCGCCCACGCGACTCGCTGCCCCGGCAACTGGCGCGGCTGTGCGCGGACAATCCGGGGCCGGGCATCGTCTATGCCCCCACCCGCCGCAAGGTGGAGCAACTGGCAGAGCAACTGGCGAAGGACACAGGTCGCCCGGTGCTGCCCTACCATGCCGGCCTGCCGCCCGAAGTTCGCGCGGAGAACCAGGCGAAGTTCGTCGCCAGCGAGGACATGGTGATGGTGGCGACCATTGCCTTTGGCATGGGCATCGACAAGCCCGACGTGCGCTTCGTCGCCCACGCGGCAACACCCAAGTCGATCGAGGCCTACTACCAGGAAACGGGCCGCGCGGGCCGCGACGGTGATCCGTCCGTGGCGCTGATGCTGTGGGGCGCGGGCGATTTCGCGCAGGCCCGGATGCGCGTGGCCGAGGTGGACGAGGCGCGCCAACTCGGCGAGCGGCAGCGGCTCGATGCACTGGCAGGTCTTGTCGAGACCGCCGGGTGCCGCCGCGCCGTGCTGCTGCGCCATTTTGGCGAGGATCCGCCGCAGACTTGCGGCAATTGCGACAACTGCCTGGATCCGCCCAAGGTGATCGACGTCACGCAGCTGGCCCGCAAGCTTCTCTCCGCCGTCTATCGCACCGGGCAAAGCTTCGGCTTCGGTCATTTGCAGAAGGTGCTGACCGGCGTTGCCGACGACCGCGTGGTGCAAAAGGGGCACGAGAGCCTGTCGGTGTTCGGGATCGTGGAGGGCGAGGACGCGGTGCTCCTCCAGCCCGTATCCCGCGCGCTCCAGGTGCGCGGCAGCCTGGTGCAGACCGAGCACGGCGGTCTCGCGCTGGCAGGCGACGCGCGCGATATCCTGACAGGCGAGGCCGCCGTGGTGATGGCCAAGCCGCCGGAGCGCCAGCGCGGACGGAGTGGGCGAGGGCGTGGCGGCGGCTCCACACCCAATCCCGTTGGCGATCCGCTGTTCGATGCCCTGCGCAATCTGCGCCGCGACCTGGCGGCGGAAGCAGGCGTTCCGCCTTACGTGGTGTTTCACGACGCCGCCCTTCGCGCGATGGCAACGGACAGGCCGGTGAACCTTGCGGAAATGTCGCAGATTCCCGGCGTGGGCGCAAAGAAACTGGAGGCCTATGGCGAGCCATTTCTGAAGGCGATTGCCGAGTACTGAGGCGCCTGACCGATTTTGCTTTCTCAAACCTGTAATCTGATATAAAAATGATATCATATTTATATCAGACAGGAGGGTTCCGATGAGTGAACAACACATTCCCATGGCGCGCAGCCGGGAAGTCCCGGCCAGCGGCTACAACGGTTATGTCATGCTACTGGTTGCCTTGGTGCTGACGGCGGGAGGCGTTTGGTTATTCCTTGCGGGCGTATCGGTTGCCAAGGCGGGCGGAGCCCCAGTGATGCTGATTACTGGCATCCTTGTCGCGCTGGTTGGCCTGTTGTCGTGGATCGGGTTTTACATGGTCCAGCCGAACCAGGGCGCAGTCATCACGCTGTTCGGCGAATATCGCGGCACCGACCGGACCGAGGGCCTGCGCTGGGTCTGGCCGTGGATGGGCAAGCAGAAGATCAGCGTGCGCGCGCACAACATCCATTCCGAGCGGATCAAGATAAACGACCTGCGCGGCAATCCCATCGATATTGCCTGCAACGTGGTGTGGCGCGTGCGCGATACGGCGCAGGCGGTGTTCGACGTGGACGATTACGACCAGTTCGTGAACATCCAGATCGAGGCGGGCCTGCGCACGGTGGGGGCGCGCCATCCCTACGACGATTTCGAAGAGAACGAGACGACGCTGCGCGGCAGCCCCGATGTCGTAAATTCCGAATTGCAGGCCGAACTCAACGAACGGCTCGCCGTCGCCGGGATCGTGGTGGACGAGGCGGGCCTCACCCACCTTGCCTACGCCAGCGAGATCGCCGGAGCCATGCTGCGCCGCCAGCAGGCCGAGGCCGTAATCGCCGCCCGCGCCAAGCTGGTAATGGGCGCAGTCAGCATGGTGGAAATGGCGCTGGAAAAGCTTTCCGCCGACGAGATCGTCCACCTCGATGACGAGCGCCGCGCTGCCATGGTGTCCAACCTGATGGTGGTGCTTTGCGGCGAGCGGGACGTGAACCCGGTCGTCAACACGGGCTCGCTCTACCAGTAACGAACGATGCCCAAGGCCCGGAAGAAAGCCTTTGCCCTGCGGCTCGACCCGGCGCTCCACGACGCAGTGGAGCGCCTCGCCGCGGGCGAACTGCGTTCGGTGAATGCCGAGATCGAGGTGCTGCTGCGCGAGGCCCTGAAAAGGCGCGGGATCGACGTTCCGAAGACAGCCGCACCGCGCCGGGGAAGGCCGCCGAAGGACGCGTGACGCAGGGCAGGGCATTAACCATTGCGCGCTAATCAGCGCCAATGATCTCGCAGGATCCCCGCCTTGCCCCCCGACGCCTGCCGACAGGCGTGATCTGGGCCTTCGCCGCCCTTGCCGTGGCTGCCATCCCGCTGGCCACCCTGTTCGCTCAGGAACGGCAGGCGCCGTTCACAGTGGTAGAGACCGGGCGCGGCTACGATCGGCTGCAGGACGCGGTCAATGCCATCGGCGACGCGCGCGGCTCCATCTCCATCGCGCCCGGCCGCTACGAACAGTGCGCCGTGCAGACGGCGGGTTCGGTCTCCTACCTCGCTGCGCAGGCGGGTTCCGCCGTGTTCGACGGCGTGACCTGCGAGGGCAAGGCCGCGCTGGTGCTGCGCGGACGCAGTGCCGAGGTTTCCGGCATCGTGTTTCAGAACATGCGCGTGCCCGATTTCAACGGGTCGGGCATCCGGCTGGAACAGGGCGACCTGACCGTTGCCGAAAGCTGGTTCCGCGACAGCCAGCAGGGCATCCTGACGCACAACGATCCCACCGGGCAGCTGGTGATCGACCGCAGCACCTTTACTCGCCTCGGCACTTGCGAGGGTTCGGGCGGTTGCGCGCATTCGATCTACACCGGCGAATACGGCCACGTGCGCATAACGCGCAGCCGGTTCGAGCAGGGGCGCGGCGGCCACTACGTGAAGGCCCGCGCCGTCCGCGTCGATATCGCTTCCTCCAGCTTCGACGATTCCGCCGGGCGCGGCACCAATTACATGGTCGACCTGCCGGGCGGAGCCAGCGGCCAGATTACCAACAACTGGTTCGTGCAGGGGCAGGAAAAGGAAAACTACGCGGCCTTTATCGCCGTCGCCGCAGAGGGGCGCACGCGCGAGAGTTCCGGCCTGACCGTAGTCGGCAACGATGCGCGCTTCGCCAGCGAGGTCGATCGCAATTCGATCTTTGTCGCCGACTGGTCGGGCGACATGGGCGGCGTGGGCGAGAACACGCTCGACCGTCGTTTGACACCCTACGAAGTCATCCGCTGAGGCTTTGCGAAAGCGGGCCTTTTGCGGGAACGTGTGACCCTGCTAGGCCATTGGCTGAGAAAGCAGGAGATTTCCAATGGCAGGCGGATGGTCGCGCGATGGCGCGGTGCAGGATCAGATCGACGATACGGTAAGCGACGCTGTCGCTGCCGCGCGCTCGCGCATTCCCAAGGGCGAGAGCGCCGAGTATTGCGACATCTGCGGCGAGGACATCCCCGAAAAGCGCCGCGAGGCCGTGCCCGGCGTGCGCACCTGCGTGGAATGCCAGTCGGGCAAGGACAGCGCGGTGCGCCACTCGACCCTTAACCGGCGCGGCTCCAAGGATAGCCAGCTTCGCTGATGGCAAATCCGTTCATCTGGATGCAGAACGCGCTGCCGCACCACGGTATCTCCCGCCTCGCAGGCAAGTTCGCAGGCAGCGAGACACCTTGGCTGAAGGACCGCCTCATCCGCCGCTTCATCGACGCATACGACGTCGACATGACCGAAGCTGCGCGTCCGGCCGAGGCCTATGCCAGCTTCAACGACTTCTTCACCCGCGAACTGAAACCCGGCGCGCGCCCGCTGGCCGATGCCGAGGAATATGTCCTCTCCCCCGCCGATGGCGCAATCAGTCAGATCGGGCGCATCACGGAGGGCCGTATCTTCCAGGCCAAGGGGCGCGAATTCACCGCGACACAGCTGCTGGGCGGCGACCCGGAGCTGGCCCGGCGGTTCGAAGGCGGAGCATTCGCGACCATCTACCTCAGCCCGAAAGACTATCACCGCGTCCACATGCCCGCTGCCGGAGAGTTGCTGGGCACCATCTACGTTCCGGGCGACCTGTTCAGCGTGAACCAGGTAACGGCGGAGAACGTAGACGACCTGTTTGCCCGCAACGAGCGGCTGGCCGCGTTGTTCGACGGGCCGCGCGGTTGCTTTGCCAGCGTCATGGTCGGCGCGATGATCGTGGCCGGTATCGAGACCGTGTGGGGCGGTCGAGAAGCCGCACACGCTCCGCAGCCTCGCCATCGCACCTTTGCCGACGGCGAGCACGACTTTGTGGCCGGAGACGAAATGGGCCGCTTCTTCCTCGGCTCCACCGTCGTCCTTCTGTTCGAGGCGGGGCGCGTCGAATGGCTGGAGCAGTTCAGTGCCGGCGATAGCGTTCGCATGGGCGAGGCGCTGGGGCGATGGGTTCAGCCGAAGGCGGGCGCATAGGTCAGCGTGGCGGCGGGAATCGGCGCGCCGAAGCTCTTCACCTGCAGGAATTCACCCAGCTCGCCTGCGAGTGTCATCGGCGTGTGCCGGACGTAGCCGAAACGCCCGTAAATCTGCGGATCGCCAAGCACGGTGATGCCCTTCACGCCGCGTGCCTTCATCGCCTGTTCGCCTGCGTCCATCAGCGCGCGGCCAATGCCCTCGCCTCGACGGGCAGGCTCCACGCAGATCGGACCGATAACCATCCAGCCATCTTCCCCGTTGGAAAGCCGTGCGGTCGAATAAGTAACCTGGCCGATGATCGTGCCCTCATCCTCCGCTACCAGCGACAGTAGCAGGTCGCCGTCCTTGCGGAGGCGATCGATCACGTCTGCCTCGTCGCCGTCGGAAAAGGGGTGTCCTTCGAAAGCGCGCCGCGTCATGGCGTGGATCGCGACTTCGTCTCCGGGTCGTTCTTCGCGGACGGTCCAGCTCACGTCAGCAGGTGCCCGGCGCGGTCGCGCTTGGTGGCGAGATAGCGGGTGTTGTGCGGGTTAGAAGGTAGTTCGTGCGGCACGCGCTCGATCACCTTGACCCCGGCATCCTCCAGCGCGACGACCTTTTCGAGGTTGTTCGTCATCAGGCGGACCTCGCCGATGCCCAGCAGGTCCAGCATCCGCGCCGCCAGCGGGAAATCGCGCGCTTCCTCCGGCAGGCCGAGGCGGCGATTGGCTTCCAGCGTGTCGAAACCTTCGTCCTGGAGGCGATAGGCGCGCAGCTTGTTGACGAGGCCGATCCCGCGCCCTTCCTGCCGCATGTAAAGGAGCACGCCCCAGCCTCCCTCGCTCGCCGCGGCGGACATGGCCGCCAGCGCATGGTCAAGCTGCGGGCCGCAATCGCACTTGAGGCTGCCGAAAATATCGCCGGTCAGGCATTCGGAATGCAGCCGGGCGAGCGGGGTGGTATCCGTCGACCGCTGGCCCAGCACCAGCGCCACGTGTTCGCGCATGTCTCCGGGAGAGCGGAAGACGACGATCTCGGCGTGTTCCTCGTGCGCAATGGGCAGGTGCGCGCGGGTGGCGATAACGAGGTTGGCGGGGTCTTTCCAAGCGGCAAGATCTACCGAATGCAGGGTTGCGGGCTCACCAACCGGTTCGGGATCGACCAGGAACGCAGGCAGCACCCCTGCAATCCGCGCCAGTTCCATCGCCACCTTCGCCGCCGTCATCCATTCCAGTGGTTCGGCAAGGAACGGGCCTTTCAGCGGATTGACCGGATCGAGCGCCGGGTCCGCCACCGGCAGCGCGGCGTGAAGATCGAGCGGATCGGCTGCGCGCATCAGTACGGGTGAATGACCATCGGCGGCAGGCCGCTGGTTGGTCAGTTTCAGCGTTTCCGCGCGGGCGGCGGATATCAGCAGGTGGTCGGAGCGGCAGCTTCGATCGAGCGCAGTCTCGACGGGCAGCAGCACGGGCGCGTCTCCAACCCTGATCGGCCAGCCATGCCGCAGGGCGTCCACCGCTTGCGCAACGCGCCGTTCGGGCGACGGAGGCGATGCCTCGCTCAGAGGTCGAACTCCGTCATCAGCGGCACGTGGTCGCTCGGCTTTTCCCAGTCGCGCGTGTCCTCGGCAATGGAGTGGGCAACGCTTTGCGCGGCAAGATCGGGCGATGCCCACATGTGATCCAGCCGCCGCCCGCGATCCTTACCCTGCCAGTAGGTACGGTAGGACCACCACGAGTAGTTGCGCTCCGGCGCGGGGATATGCTTGCGGCCAAGATCGACCCATTCGTGCGCGCCTTGCAGCAAGCCGAGCGTTTCGACCTCCAGCGGCGTGTGGCTGACGACTTTGAGCAGCGCCTTGTGATCGTAGACGTCGCATTCCAGCGGCGCGATGTTGAAATCGCCAACCAGCAGCGTGGGCCGGTCGATCTTTTCGGCCCAGCGCGTCATGCGTTCGAGGAAGTCGAGCTTCTGCCCGAATTTCAGGTTCTTCTCCCGGTCGGGAATATCGCCGCCTGCCGGGATGTAGACGTTCTCCAGCACCAGCCCGTCGAGCGATGGAAATTCCACGCCCACGTGCCGGGCCTCACCGTTGTCCTGCCAATCATGACGAGAGAATTCCTGCATGGGGATGCGGCTGACCGTGGCAACGCCGTGATAGCCCTTCTGCCCGTGCACGGCGGTGTGCTCGTAGCCCAGCTCGGCAAACGCCTTGTAGGGGAACTGCTGCTCCTGGCACTTGATCTCCTGCAGGCACAGCACGTCGGGCGCATGCTCCTTCAGGTAGCGCTCCACGATGGGCATGCGCAGGCGAACCGAATTGATGTTCCAGGTGGTGATCTTGACCATGACTGCTGCCTAGTCGCGGGCAGCAGATAAAAAAACCCCCGTCGCGGGGGCATAATGCGACGGGGGTTCGTTTTTCGAGCGTTCGTCACGCTTCGCAAGAGATACGGCTCTATTCGAGGTCAGGGCAACAGGGGGGAAACCCGCCTCACCGCGTCTCTATGCACTCAGAAGTAGGGGGAAGACCCTGTCACGGCAATGAATGACGCGTGTAATCTGTCGCAAATTTACAACCGTTCACCTACGGACTGTTTATCCCGGACGGCGGGACGAACGGCGCGGGTCACGGAAACGGAATTCGCTGTCCGAAACGCTCATGCCGTAGCGATGGTTGCGCAGGCGCACGGTGGTGCGCTGGTTCTGCGAATCGAGAGCCACCCAGCTGTTCAGTTCCAGCCCGCCGGGGGCTGATGCCTTTTCGACGAAGATCAGCGTCATCGTGGGAAATTCAGGACGGTCGGGATCGCTCACCGCGATGGAGACCACACCGTTGCGGGTGCCGTCCTGCACGCGGCCATAACGCGTGATGTCGCGATCGGGGTTCAGCAGCGCGCCCAGCGGCGAATCGCCGATGGGATAACGCTCCACCTGGCTCACTTCGTAATCGATGATCGAAAGCGCGCTGCCGTTGGAAACGACCAGCATGTTCACGTCATTCGAATACTCGAAGCGAATCTTGCCGGGGTTCTTCAGCGTCAACTCGCCCGACAGCACGTTGCCGACACGGTCGGTCTGGGTGAAATCGGCGCGCATCGTGGAAATGCCGCGCAGCGCCCGGGCGGCGCGCTGCAACTGGTCCGACTGAGCCTGAGCGGCGACGGGAGCAGCGGCAACCGAAAGCGTAGCCGGAACGGCAAACGCCATCGCGCCCAGAGCGGCGGCGATGGCGGGTGTGCGGAAAATGTTTTTCAAGGCGTTCATAGTCTCACCAATTATGGACCCTCTGGGTACAGGTGAGGCATTGAACCGTCAGTGAACCCCGGAGGTTCCCCCCATTCAGGAAATCCGGGTTCAGCAAGGCGCCGACCAAGCGTGCCCCAAGGCGTCTTACTTGATCTTGCCTTCCTTGTACTCGACGTGCTTCTTCGCAATCGGATCGTACTTGCGGAAGGTGAACTTTTCCGTGTGGTTGCGCGGGTTCTTCTTGGTCACGTAGAAGTGGCCGGTGCCTGCGCTGGAGTTCAGGCGGATCTTGATGGTTGCGGGCTTCGCCATGGTCTTGCCTTCAAAAAGTCTGGTAAGGGCGCGTCTGGCCCGAAAATAACTGGGGCGACGCATCAGGCGCCGCCCATCGCGCGAGCCATTGGTAGAGAATCGGGGAAAAGTCAAGCTTGGTAAGCGCCCGAGCCGAAGGACAGGGCAAAGCCGTTCGGGCCTAAAGGTCGATCTTGCCGCGCATCGCCTTCTTCTCGCCGTGGGCCTTCTTGCTGGCGAGGCGTTTCTTCTTGTTCAGCCGGTTCACGCGGGTCTTGGCGCGCTTCTTCGGCTCCTTGATCGCTTCCTCGATCATCGCCGCCATCCGCTCTCGCGCGTCGCGCCGATTCGCGTCCTGCGTGCGGTGGCTGCGCGCGTCGATCACGATGTCGCCGGACTGGCTGAGCTTGTTGCCGGCAATGTCCTTCAACCGATGGAACACGCGCGGCGGCAGGCCGAGAGCATAGATGTTGAAACGCAACTGCACGGCAGTCGCCACCTTGTTGACGTTCTGCCCGCCGGGGCCGGAGGCGGCGATGAAGCTCTCCTCCGCGATCTCGTGCGCCCGGTCGAGTATCCTGCCCATGCCCGGTCCTATCCGGCGCCCAGCTTCACGAAATCGGCAGGCAGCGGCGCTTCGGCCATGATGTCGGGCTTGCCCTCGCGCGGCACGACCAGCGCGCTGGCGTGGAGCATGGTGCGCGAGACGCGGGCATCCTTGTTGCCGTAGACCGGATCGCCCAGCAAAGAGCGCTTGAAGGCGTGTTCGGCATGGACGCGGATCTGGTGGGTGCGGCCCGTTTCCGGGCGGAATTCCACCAGCGTCAATCCGCCTTCCAGCTCCTTGCGCTTGGTCCAGTGGGTGACGGAGGGCTTGCCCTTCTTCGCGACGATCATGCGCCAGCCGCGCGCCTCGCTGCTGATCTTGGAAAGTGCGAGGTCGATGGTGCCTTCCTCGTCCTCCACCGGCCCGGCAACGATACCGAGGTAGGTCTTGGAGACGAGCTTTTCCTCGAACGCCTTGTTGAAGCGTTTCAGCGCCTTGGGGTTGCGCGCCAGCAGCAGGCAGCCGGAGGTATCGGTATCGAGCCGATGCACCGCCTGCGGCGCGCGCTGGAAGCCGAGTTTCAGCTGCTCGAGATGGTCCTCGAGGCTCGCGCCGCCCTTGCGCGGTGTCTCGATGGGCAAGCCGGCGGGCTTGTCGATGACGAGCGCCTCGCCGTCTTCGAAGAGAATGTCGATCTTGGTCATGAAAGCGCCTTTTCGATGCGATCCAGCGCTGTGTCCAGCACGGCCTCGTCCGCGGCGAAGCTGATACGGAAGCCGTCCCTGCCGCCGAATGCGGATGCCGCGACGGTGGCGACGCCGTTGTCCAGAAGGTGCAGCGCAAGCTTGCCATCGTCGCCGCCGAACCGCTCCATCAGCGGGGCGGCATCGACGAGGCAGTAGAACGCGCCGTCGGGCACGGGCGTAGAGAGGCCGGGGATCGCGTTGATGCGTGCCACCACCATGTCGCGGCGGCGGCGGAAGGCATCGCGCCAGCGTCCGAGGAAATCCTGTGGACCCTCGAACGCGGCGACGGCGGCAGCCTGCGATATGCTGGCGGGATTGCCGCTGGAATTGCTTTGCAGCTTGCCCATCGCGGAGATCAGCCAGTCCGGCCCGGTGGCCACTCCGATGCGAAAGCCCGTCATCGCATGGCTCTTGGAAACGCCGGAGATGGTGATGATGCGGTCGGAAAGGTCCGGGCAAAGGGCGGCAAGGGTTGCGTGCGGTTCGTCGGAGTAGCGCAGCGGTGCGTAGATGTCGTCGCTCAGCACGAGCACCTGCGGATGGCGGCGCAGCACGTCACCGATGCCGCGCAGCATGTCGTTCGGAAACACCGCGCCGGTCGGATTGCCGGGCGAATTGAGCAGGAGCCAGTTGGTGCGCGGGGTAATCAGCGCCTCGAGTTCGCTCGGGCGGAATCGGAAGCCATTGCCCGCCGACGTGCGCAGCGGTACCACGGTGCCCCCTGAAAAGCGCACCATTTGCGGATAGCTTACCCACCACGGAGAAGGCACGATCACCTCGTCGCCGGGGCTGACGGTGGCAGCCAGCGCTTCGAAGATCGCCTGCTTGCCGCCTGCGGTCACGATCACGTCCCGCGCCTCGGCAGCAATCCCGAGATCGCGGCGGAAATGCAGCGCAGCGGCTTCCTTCAGGCGAGCGGTGCCGGTGACGGGGGTGTAGCGCGTGTCGCCCGCATCGAGCGCGTCCTTGGCGGCTTCGATGACGTGGGGCGGGGTGTCGAAATCCGGCTCTCCCACGCTCAGCGAGATGATGTCGCGGCCTGCTGCACGAAGTTCGCTCGCCCGGTCGGTCATCGCCGTCGTGGGCGATGCCTCGATCCGCTGAAGCGCCTGGCTGAGATGCTGCGCGTTCATGGCAGTTCCAGCGTTGCGGGGATCAATCCGCGCAGGGCGTTGCCGATGAAGAAGCCTTTCTCGAGGTCTTCCAGCGCGACTTCCCCTTCGCGTGCCTTGCCGTCCTCGATCAGCGAACGGCGCAGCACGCCCGGCAGCAGTCCGGCGGAAAGCGGCGGGGTGACGAGCGTGCCGTCTCGCTCGACAAACACGTTGGTCCAGCTGCCTTCCGTCACCATGCCGTCGCGCACCAGCAGGGCCTCCACCGCGCCGACGCTCTTCGCGGTCGCCAGCGCTGCCTCGTAGAAGCTGCGGTCGCTGCTCTTGTGATGGAGCCGCCAGTCATGCGCGACCGTGGGATGCGGCAGGAGCACGCAGGGCGCGGGATCGGGCAGGGGAGCGGGCAGCGGGTGCGCTTCCAGCGTGACCGCGCCGGAGCGCGAGAGCACGAGCCTCAGCTTGGCCGCTTCCTCCAGTTCGAAACACAAAGCCTGAATACGGTTGCGCGTTTCGTGTCGGTCGAAGGCAAAGCCCAGTTCCGCGGCGCTCGCCTTCATGCGTTCGAGGTGCATTTCCAGCAGCGGCGTGCCTGCCATCGGATCGAAGCGCATGGTCTCGATCAGGTCGTGCCCGCCTGCCGCGCCGCGCACGAAAGCGCCTTTTACGAGGCACTCGCGCCATTCCTCCATGCCGTCGCTGTCGGCAACGATCGCGCCGCCAACGCCCAGCACGGCCTTGTGCCGCTGGTTCTCGCCCGGTGTCAGGCGGATGGTGCGGATGGCGACGTTGAATGCGGCATCGCCGCTGGCGTCGATCCGCCCGATGCCGCCGCAATAGGGGCCGCGCGCATCGCGCTCCACCTCGTCGATCAGTTCCATCGCGCGAATCTTGGGCGCACCGGTGATGGAGCCGCAGGGGAAGATGGCGTGCAGCACGTCCACTGCGGTGCGGCCTTCCTTCAGGTCTGCCAGCACTGTCGTCGTCATGGTGTGGAGCGTGGGATAGGTCTCCACCTTGAAGGGATGTTCCACCCGTACGCTGCCGGCCTGTGCCACGCGGGAGAGATCGTTGCGCATCAGGTCGACGATCATCAGGTTCTCGGCCTTGTCCTTCACCGACTGGCTGAGTTGTTCGCGCAGCGCCGCGTCCTCTGCCTCGGTGCCGCCGCGCGGGCGCGTGCCTTTCATCGGCTTCACCTTGGCGTGGCCATCGCGCAATGCGAAGAACAGCTCGGGACTGAATGAAAGCAGCCAGTCCGACCCGTCGAAGACGAGCCCCCCGTATCCGGCAGCCGCAGTGGGCCGGATCTTCGCATAGAGCGTGAGTGGATCGCCCTTCGCCGGACCCGCCAGCGGGAAAGTGAGATTGGCCTGGTAGATGTCGCCTGCGCGGATCGCTTCCTGAAGCGCGTCGAAAGCATCGAGATAGGCGCCGGTCGAGACTTGCGGATCGAGCGGGCCGATGCTCGCTTCTCCCTTGCACCTCGCGGCGAGCCAGCCCTCTACCTCGGCGGCAGGAATGATCTCGGGATCGTCGAACAGGCCGAGCCACACCAACGGTCCGGCAGCGCCCGCGCGGGGTGCGGCCAGCGGCACCAGCCTGTCTTCGAGTGCGAGGCCCGCTTCGTAGGCGATGTAGCCCGCCAGGTGCTTGCCGTTTTCCTGCCGCGCCGCGTCGGCCTCCGCCAGCACGCGCACGACGTCGTCTGCCCGCCGCGCCACGAAAACCTGCGACGGGTTGGTGAAGCAATGCGCGTCGCTCGCATCATGGGCGCGCGCATCGTCCAGCAGCACAAAGGGGGACTTGCCATCCATCAGGCCCGCTCTAGGGTTCGCATCGGAATCCGGCAACAAGGTATTAGGGGCTAGAATGGCCGACATTTTTCTCGGTAACGATCTCAATGGAAACCGGCAGGCGCTGGACCTTTCGCGCGCGAACCGCCACGGCCTGATTGCAGGCGCGACGGGCACCGGCAAGACGGTAACCTTGCAGGGCATGGCCGAGAGTTTCTCCGCTGCCGGGGTGCCGGTGTTCGTGGCCGATGTTAAAGGCGACCTGTCGGGCATCGCCATGCCCGGATCGCCCACGTTCAAACACGCCGACAAGCTGGAAGGCCGGGCGAAGGAGCTGGGCATGGAGGACTATGCCTATTCCGATAACCCGGTGGTGTTCTGGGACCTCTACGGCAAGAACGGCCACCCGATCCGCACTACGGTATCGGAAATGGGTCCGCTGCTGCTCGCCCGCCTGCTGGACCTCAACGAGACGCAGGAAGGCGTGCTGCAGATCGTGTTCCGCTATGCCGACGAGAACAAGCTGCTGTTGCTCGATTTCGAGGACCTGCGCGCCATGCTCGCCTGGGCCTACGACAACGCGCAGGAACTGTCGGGCGAATATGGCAATGTATCCAAGCAGTCGGTCGGCGCGATCCAGCGCCAGTTGCTCAGTTTCGAATCGCAGGGGGCTGACAATTTCTTCGGCGAGCCTGCGCTGGAGATCGACGATTTCCTGACCGTGGACGACCAGGGACGCGGCGTGGTGAACGTGCTGGCGGCGGAAGAACTGATGCGCAGTCCCAAGCTCTACGCCACCTTCCTGCTGTGGCTGCTGGCCGAACTGTTCGAGAGCCTGCCCGAAGTGGGCGACCCGGAAAAGCCCAGGCTGGTTTTCTTCTTCGACGAGGCGCACCTGTTGTTCGACGATGCGCCCGATGCCTTGCAGGACACCATCGAGCGGGTGGTGCGCCTGATCCGTTCGAAGGGCGTGGGCGTCTATTTCGTGACGCAGAACCCCATCGACATTCCCGAGGAAGTGGCCGGCCAGCTGGGCAACCGCGTGCAGCACGCCCTGCGCGCCTTCACCCCGAAGGACCAGCGCGCCATCAAGGCGGCGGCGGAGACGTTCCGCATCAATCCCGATCTCGACGTCGCCGAGGCGATCACGCAGCTGCGCGTTGGTGAGGCGCTGGTCTCCACGCTGGACGAGGAAGGCGCACCCACAATCGTGCAGCGCACGCTGATCAAGCCGCCGCGTTCGCGCCTTGGCCCGGTGAACGCGAAGGAACGCGCGATCATCCAGTCGGTCAGCCCGCACGACGGGAAGTATGACCAGCGCGTCGACCGCGAAAGCGCTGAGGAAGTGCTGGCGCAGAAGACGCTGGATGCCGTGAAGACAGCGGAGGAAGTGGAAGAGAAGGGCGTGGAGGAAGTGCGCAAGCAGCCCCGCAAGACCGCCTCCATGTGGGAGAAGGCCGGCAAGAGCGCGGTGAAGGCGGCAACCGGTTCGCTGGCCTCGATTGCCGTGGCGACGGCGCTGGGCAAGAAATCCAGCGCAGACCCGGTGCGCACGGGCCTCAATGCCTTCGTGCGCAATATCCTTGGCGGGCTGATGCGCTAGAGCGGCAGCCTGATCTCGGCCACCAACCCGGCGACGGTGCCGTCCTTGCCGATCCGGTTGGCCAGCACCAGCGTGCCGCCGTGCTGTTCGGCAATCGCGCGGGCAAGGGTAAGGCCAAGGCCCGCGCCGCCGGTTTCGCGGCTGCGTGATGTCTCACCGCGTGTGAACGGCTCCGTCATGTGAGCGATCTGTTCTTCGGGAATACCCGGCCCCGTATCGGCAATGCGGATGATGGCGTGGCCGTTGTCCCTGGTCAGGCTGAGACGGGCATGATTGCCGTAGCGCAGAGCATTGCCCACAAGGTTGCGAATGGCGCGGCGAAGCCAGGTGGCGCGCACCGGCAGGGCCACGCGCTCGGTGTCACCCAGGGCCACGTCCTCGCCCATGTCCTCGTATTCCTCCACCACCGAGGAGACGAGGGCGGAGAGTTCGGTTTTCTCCAGCGGGTCGCTTGGCCGCCCCACGCGGGCGAGCGAGAGAATATCGTCGAGCGAGCGGGTGATGTCCTCGATCGTGGCGGCCATCTTCGCGCGCTCGGCTTCGTCGTCCACGCTTTCGATGCGCACGCGCAGCGCGGCGAGCGGCGTCTTCAGGTCGTGCCCGATCGCCCCCAGCATCACGTCCTTCTCGTCCAGCAGCCCCGCGATGCGGGCTTCCATGGCGTTGTGCGCGGTGATCAGTCGGCGGGTGTCTTCCGGCCCGGACGGTTCCATCGGCGGCGCACCGTCCGACACTCCGCCGAAGCGCTCCACCCTGCGGGTCAGCGTGGCGAGCGGGCGGGTGATCCGGCGCAGCAGCAGGTAGAGGCCGCCGACCATCACGAGGTAGAGGATCAGCGTCTGCATGATGATCCCGACCATCGTGCTGCGAGGCCGTTCGGGGCGCGGGGCGCGCGCGATCAGCCACTGGTCCTCGCCCTCCCGCTTCATGCCGGCCACGACCAGCTCCCCGCCGGGGTCCCAACGGTTGCGCAGGAAGCGCCCGCCGCGGCGCAGGCCGTCCATGATATAGCTGTCCCGGGAAACCTCGCGTGAGATCACGACCAGCTCACCCACGGCGATACCCTGGGTTTCGAGCACGCCGCGCAGCGCCCGCTCACGTTCGCGATTGCGGCTTTCGCCTTGTAACTGGGGGGACTCCAGCGCCCGCTCTATCCGCAAGCGACGACGTTCCCTGCGTTGCGACCTCTGATCGCCGCGCGGCGCGTATTCGATTCGCGGATCGGCGACCAGCTGGAAAGCCAGTTCGTTGACAAGGCCAATTTCCACGCGCCGTTCTTCCGCCCGGTAGCGCAGGACGACCGAAATGGTCTGCGCCACCAGCAACGCCAGTGCCACCGACAGCAGCATCTGCCCGAGCAGGCTCCTGGGAAGGATGCGACGGATCATGCGTACCCCGGTTGTGCCTTTCAGCTTTCTTCGGGCACGAAGCGTTTCACTTCGGCTGCCAGCATGTACCCGCCGCCCCAGACGGTCTGGATCAGCTTCGGGTCACGGCTGTCGACTTCCACCTTGCGCCTCAGGCGGCTGACCTGGTTGTCCACCGCCCGGTCGAACAGGTGCGCTTCGCGCCCCTGCACCATGTCGAGCAGGCGATCGCGGTCCATGACTTGCTGCGGATGGTCGAGCAGGGCGACCAGCAGCCGGAATTCGGCAGACGAGATCGGCACGACGGTGCCTTCCGGATCGGTGAGGCGGCGCTTCAGGGGATCGAGCTGCCAGCCCTCGAACTCGTAATGCGCTTCGGCATCATTCGCGGGCGTTCCGTTCCTGCCCGCACGGCGCAGGACGGAGCGGATACGGGCGACCAGTTCGCGCGGTTCGAACGGTTTCACGACGTAATCGTCCGCGCCGATCTCGAGGCCGACGATACGGTCCATGGACTCGCCCTTGGCGGTGAGGAAGATGACCGGGAGATTGCGGCTCTCGACCAGATGGCGGCACAGCGAAATGCCATCTTCGCCAGGCATCATGATGTCGAGCAACACGATGTCGGGCAGCTCTTCCAGCAAGGCGGAACGCGCCTTGGCTGCATCGCTGGCCTGGCGCACGGCAAACCCCTGGCGCGACAGGTAGTCGGCCAGGGGTTCACGCAGGCTGGCTTCGTCATCCACCAGCAGCACTTTTACAGGCGTGTCGCTCATCCGCGGTTCTGGCGACGGTGGGCGCGGCGTTCGCTGCGCTGTTCGCGGCGTTCCTCCGCCGTGACGGTGCCGTCGTTGTTGGCATCGGCGCTGTCGAACCGGGCGAGGGCGGCGCTGGTGAATTCGGCCTGGCTGACCGTGCCGTCACCGTCAGCGTCGGCGCGGGCCATCATCATGCCGCGCATTCCGCCACCGCGGCGACCCATGCGATGGCCTCGGCGGCCCTCGCGTTCGCCAGCTTCGGCGCGGCGTTCACGCATGGTATCACGTGCGGCCTGCGATTCTTCGAAACTGAGCAAGCCGTCGCCGTTTGCATCCATCCGGTCGAAGCGGGCGCGGGCGCGGGCTTCGCGGTCCGCATCGTCTACCACGCCATCATCGTTGGCATCCATGCGGGCGAAATGCGCGGCGGCACGGGCCTCGGCGTCGGCGCGGGTCATGTCGGCACCGCGTTCGGGGCGGTCCTGGGCAACGGCAACGCCACCGATTGTGAGACCGGTCGCGGCCAGGGCGAGGATCAGGGTCTTTTTCATGTTCTCTACTCTCCAGGGTGTCTGAGTAGAGCAACGAGACGCCGGCTTGAAGGGGGGAGGAGGACATCCGGCGTCCCGCCACTCTCAGTTGCCGGTTATAGGGGGGCAATGTCGCAGGACTTTGCCGCGCGAGAACAGATTTGTCGCAGTTTGTCGCGCTGAGGCAGACCCGTTAATCCCGCCGCCAGATTGCGGCGGCAAGGCCGCCCTAGAGCGGCTTGCACGCCTCTTCCAGCCACGCCAGCGCGTCGCCTTCCATCTGCGGCGCCAGCACATCGCGCACCTTGGCGTGATAGCTGTTCCACCACTCGATCTCGGCGGGGCTGAGCAGGCTGCGGTCGACCAGCGTGCGGTCGATCGGCGCGAAAGTCAGCGTTTCGAAGCCGAGCCATTCGCCTTCGCTGCCCGGAATCTCGCGCTTTTCCACCAGCACTAGGTTTTCGATGCGGATGCCGTATTCGTTCGCCTTGTAATAGCCCGGCTCGTTGGAGAGGATCATGCCCGCCATCAGCGGCTGGTCGGTGCCGGCCTGCGAACCGCGCGGCTTGGCGATGCGCTGCGGCCCTTCGTGCACGCCCAGGAACGCGCCGACGCCGTGGCCGGTGCCGTGGGCATAGTCCACGCCCGCCATCCACAGGTGCTGGCGCGCCAGGGCATCGAGGGCAGAGCCGGGGGTGCCGGGCGGGAAGGTCTGCATGTCGAGAGCGATGTGACCCTTCAGCACGCGGGTGAAACGGTCGCACACCTCTGCGGGCGGCGCATCAGGGCCGACCCAGATGGTGCGCGTGATATCGGTGGTGCCGTCGGGATACTGCCCGCCTGAATCGACGAGGTAGACGCTGTTCGGCTCCAGCCGGATGTTGCTTTCCTCGTCCACGCGGTAGTGCGGGCTGGCGCCATTGGGGCCTGCGCCGCTGATGGTATCGAACGAGAGGTCGCGCAGCAGGTCGGAATTGGCCTTGCGCAGCTCGTGCAGCTTGGCGGCGGCGGAAAGCTCGTCCACCTTGCCCTGCGGCGCTTCGACCGAGAGCCAGTGGAGGAATTGCGTGATCGCCACGCCGTCGCGCGCCTGCGCATCGCGATGACCCTGCTGTTCGGCGGGGGTCTTGATCGCCTTGGGCAGGACGGTGGGATCGTCCTTCGTCACGATCTCGGCGCCGACATCGTCGAGCCGCTGGAAGATCGCCGCGACCGAGCGCTGCGGATCGGCGGCCACGCGCTTGCCTGCCATTTCAGCGAAGGCATCGGAAAACTCGTCGCGTGGGCGGATGCGCACGGCATTGCCCAGCGCCTGCGCCACTTCGGCGGGCACCTTGTCCGGAGCGATGAACCAGTCCGCCGTGCCGTCCGACTGCACGAACAGGTAAGAGAGCGCGACCGGCGTATGGTCCACGTCCGCGCCGCGGATGTTGAGCGTCCAGGCGACCGAATCGAGCGCGCTGATCATCACGGCGTCGAGCTTTTCTGTCTTGAGCCACTCGGCGATTTCGCTGCGCTTCTCTGCGCTGGAGCGGCCTGCGAGCTTGTCGTCCTGGACATAGGCCGGGGCGGGCGAGGGTTCGGGCTGGTCGTCCCACACGGCGTCCAGCGGGTTGCTGTCCACCGGCACCAACTCGGCACCGACTTCTTCCAGCTTCTTCGCCACGGCATTGGCCCAGCCGCGCGTGTGCAGCCACGGGTCGTACGCGATGCGGGTGCCTTCGCCGGCGTTCTCGGCCAGCCAGTCGCCCATCGAATCGTCGGGCACGCTCTTGTACTCGTAAAGCTGCCCGCTCACCTGCTGGCGTACCTGCAGGGTGTAGCGGCCATCGACGAACATCGCCGCCTTGTCTTTCAAGACGGCCGCGCTTCCGGCAGAGCCGCCGAAGCCCGTCAGCCATGCCAGGCGCTGGGCATAGGCACCGACGTATTCGCTCAGGTGCTCGTCGCTGATCGGGATCACGAAACCATCAAGGTCGCGGCGGGCGAGCTCCTTGCGCAGGGCATCGAGGCGGGCTTCATGGGTCTGCATCAGCATTTGGTCGGATTCCCGGTTTCTAAGGAAACAATTTGGCGTTACCGACGCGACATAGGCCTTCGCCGGGCGGGTTTCCACCCGCAGCGCGGCAGGCCGGACCAGGAGCACGCCAATCTATGTCGATCTTTCGCAACATCACCCTTGTCGCCGCAGCCGCCGTTGCTACGTCGATGCCGGCAAAAGCACAGGACAGCGATTTGAACTACGACACCAGCATCCAGCCGCCTCGCGCGGAACAGCGGGACTACAGCTACACGCGCCACGGCATTACCGTGTCCGACCCCTGGGCGTGGCTGCGCGACGACAGCTATCCCACCATTGATGACGAGGACGTGCTCGACTACGTTCGCGCCGAGAACGCCTATTTCGAAGCGCAGATGGCAGGCCAGCGCGGGTTGGTGGACGAACTCTTCACCGAGATGCGCGCGCGCATCAAGGAAGCCGACGCCAGCGTGCCGCAGCGTGACGGCGAATACGAGTACTGGTCCGAATTCGAGGAGGGCGCGCAGTATCGCAAGTACTATCGCCGACCAGTAGCAGGGGGTGATGCGCAGCTGATCCTCGACGGTCCGGCGCTGGCCGAGGGGCAGGAGTATTTCAGCCTCGGTGCCTTCTCCGTCAGCGAGAACGGGCGCTACCTCGCCTATTCCACCGATACGACCGGCGGCGAATTCTATACCGGCTTCATCAAGGACCTGGAAACCGGCGAACTGCTGGAAGACCGGATCGCGGATGTGAACACTGGCCTGATCTGGGCCGCGAACGATGGCGTGCTGGTCTATGGCCGCGCGAACGAGAACTGGCGCGTGGACCGAATTCTTGCCCACACCGTCGGCCAGCCTGCGGAAAGCGACGTGGAACTCTTCCGCGAGGAAACGCTGGGCTACACCGCGTCGCCCGGCATTTCCTCGAACCGCGAATGGCTGGTGATCGCGACAGGAGATAACGAGACGAGCGAGGTGATGTTCACCTCCATCGACAATCCCACGAGCGATCTGACCGTCATCAAGCCGCGCCAGGTGGGCGTCGAATATTCCGCCGATTTCCATGATGACACGATCTATATCTGGACCAACGACGAGCACGTCAATTTCCGGCTCGCCACCGCGCCGCTGAGCGATCCGGGCGAGTGGAGGACGCTGATCGAGGGATCGGACGAATTCTATCTGACCGGTTTCGACCTGTTCAAGGATTTCTACGTCACCGAAGGTCGCCTGAACGGCCTCGACCAGGTGCAGGTGCGCTACTACGACGATCCTTCGCGCGTGGAGTCGATCGATTTCCCCGAAGCGGCCTACGATGCAGGCGTGGCGAACAATCCCGAATGGGACGTGGACCGCATCCGTCTCGCCTACGAAAGCCTGATCACGCCCGACACCGTCTACGACTACCACGTCGCCAATCGCGAGCTGGAGACGCTGAAGGTGCAGGAAATCCCCAGCGGTTTCGACCTCTCGCTCTACACCGTGGAGCGTCTGGAAGTGCGCGCGCGGGACGGGGCGATGGTGCCGGTGTCCATCGTCTACCGCAAGGATCGACCCATGGGCGGGCCGCTCCATCTCTATGCCTACGGCGCCTATGGCTACGCCGTGCCGCCGGGGTTCTCCACGTCGCGTTTCAGCATGGTCGACCGGGGCATGGCCTACGCCATCGCGCACATCCGTGGCGGCGATGACCTGGGCCGCAACTGGTATCTCCAGGGCAAGATGGAAGAGCGCACCAACACCTTCAACGACTTCGTCGACGTTGGCCGTGACCTCGTCGAGATGGGCTACACCTCCGAAGGCATGGTCAGTGCCAGTGGCGGCTCTGCCGGTGGCGAGCTGATGGGCGCGGTGGTGAACCAGGACCCGGCGCTGTTCGGCGCGGTGGTGGCGCACGTGCCTTTCGTCGACGTGCTCAACACCATGCTGGACGACAGCCTTCCGCTGACGCCGGGCGAATGGCCCGAGTGGGGCAACCCGATCGAGAGCAAGGCGGCTTTCACGCACCTGCTCAGCTATTCTCCCTACGACCAGGTAACGCGGCAGGATTACCCGCCGATGCTGGTGACTGCCGGCCTTAACGATCCGCGCGTCACCTATTGGGAGCCTGCCAAGTGGGTTGCCAAGCTGCGCGAATACAAGACCGACGACAATATCCTGCTGCTCAAGACCAACATGGGCGCAGGGCACGGTGGGCGCTCCGGCCGCTGGGAAGGCCTGCGCGAAACGGCGGAGGAAGTTGCCTTCATTCTGTGGCAGCTTGGCGTGGAGGAGTGAGCAACCGCTTCACGCTGACTTTCACCGCGTTGCCCGAGCACATCGATGCGAACGGGCATGTGAACAACACGGTCTGGGTGCGGTGGATGGAGGACCTGTCCGTCGCGCACTGGAACGCGCAGGCCCTGCCCGAGCACCGCGATGCCTATGTCTGGGTCGTGACCCGGCACGAGATCGACTATCGCGGCAACGTGACGCAAGGCGCGCAAGTGACCGGCGAAACCATCATCAGGGATGGCCCGCGCGGCGCGCGGTTCGACCGGCATTACGAATTCCGCGATGCCGATGGCAAGGCGCTGGTGCGCGCCAAGTCGACATGGGCGATGGTGGACAAGGCCAGCGGGCGACTGATGCGCGTTCCGTCAGAAGTCGCCGCGCCGTTCCTGCCGACCGAGAGCACCGAAAGCTAGGCGATCGCTTCCTCGATCGGCAGCAGGTCGTAGCCCAGTTCGCTGGCGACCGCCGGATAGGTGACGGACCCTGCGTGCACGTTCAGCCCCTGCGCCAGGTGAGCGTCGCGGCGCATGGCTTCCTTCCAGCCGAGATTGGCGATGCGAATGGCGTGGGGCAGGGTTACGTTGTTCAGCGCATAGGTGCTGGTGCGGCTGACGGCGCCGGGCATGTTGGCAACGCAGTAGTGCACCACGTCGTCCACCACGTAGGTCGGATTGTCGTGCGTCGTTGGCTTGCTCGTCTCGAAACAGCCGCCCTGGTCGATGGCGACGTCCACCAGCACGGCACCGGGCTTCATGGTCTTCAGCATCTCGCGGCTGATCAGCTTGGGCGCGGCAGCGCCGGGCACCAGCACGGCGCCCACCACCAGGTCTGCCTGCGCAACGGCCTGTTCGAGGTTCGCCTTGCTGGCAAAGCGCGTGCTCGCCCGCGCTTCGAAGTGGGTGCCGACTTTCTCCAGCACTTCGGGGTCGAGATCCATGATGACGGTGCGCGCGCCAAGGCCCGCCGCCATCTGCGCGGCATTGAAGCCGACGACGCCGCCGCCGATCACCAGCACCCGGCCCGGCAGCACGCCCGGCACACCGCCCAGCAGCACGCCTCGCCCGCCGTGGACCTTCTCCAGCGCGTTGGCCCCTGCCTGGATGCTCATGCGCCCGGCCACCTGGCTCATCGGCTTGAGCAGTGGCAGGCCGCCGCGCGGACCGGTGACGGTTTCGTAGGCGATCGCGGTGCAGCCCGACTTGACGAGACCCTCCGTCTGCGCGGCGTCGGGGGCGAGGTGGAGGTAGGTATAGAGGATCTGGCCCTCGCGCAGCCGGGCGATTTCCTTCGGCTGCGGCTCCTTCACTTTCACGATCATGTCGCATTCGGCAAAGATGTCCTCGACCTTGTCGATCACCTTCGCGCCGCTGGCGACGTACTGGTCGTCATAGGCGCCGATGCCTGCACCGGCGCCGGTCTCCATCCACACCTCGTGACCGTTGGCGACGAGTTCCTTGGCGCTCTCGGGAGTCAGGCCGACGCGGTATTCGCGGTTCTTGATCTCGCGGGGACAGCCGATGCGCATGGGACGAAAACTCCAGTTGGTTTCGGATCAAGTCGGGGGCGGACTCGAAAGTTCCCGCAAGCCGTTACAGATGAAACCTCTTTGTCGCAATGCCGTTCCGACTGGACTAGTCGGGCTGGAACAGGGTCAGGTCGATGCTCTCGCCAACGGCGCGCAGCCCCGCGTCGGAACCGTGCAGGAAGTCTCCCATGTGATAGCCGTCGCGCATCGCCTGCGGATCGTCCGGGTCGGCGAAAGCGGTGTCGAGCCGCACGACGGCATCGAACTCGCCCGAATTCACGATCCAGTCGTTCACCGTCTGCCGCGCGGCCTCGCCTTCCTCGCTCCAGTAGGCAGCGCCCTTGTAGGGGCCGATCGGCGAGCCGATGACTTCGATTCCCTCTGATCGGGCGCGGGTGATGATCTGGCGATAGCCTTCGATCATCTGCTCGGCATCGATATCGGGCTGGTCCAGCCGAAGACCGCCCAGCGGCCCGCCATCGGGATTGTCGAACGCCCCGCCGAAGCGGTTGCCGATATCGTTCACGCCGACGAACACGATCATGTGGGTGACGTTCGGCAGGCTCAGCACGTCCTCCTCCAGCCGTGCCAGTGCGCTCTCGCCCATGCCGGGGCTGAGCACGCGGTTACCGCTGATGCCGGCATTGGCGACCGCATACTCCAGGCCCGCCGCTTCCAGCCGCTCTGCCAGCACGTCGGGCCAGCGGCGATCTGCGCCCGGTGTCGAGCCGACGCCATCGGTGATGGAATCGCCATAGGTGACGATGGTCCCCAGGGCGTCGTCGGAATCCACTTCGACCACGGAGAGGAACGCGCGGTGCATCGCGGTGGAGGCAGGCTCCCAGCTATCGCCGACGTGGTTGCCCGATGGCGATACGACCAGGGTGTCCAGCCCGGTAAGGTGGCAGGTGCAGGGGCCGGTTTCCTCCGGAAGGTAGAACTCCACCTTCACCTTGTCGAAATCGGAGGTGTCCAACCCGACCTCGTCACTAACGAACGGAGCGCCGCGCGGGATCACCGCGCCAGACTCTCCGCCGAAAGTGAGCGGACGGCTGGTGCCGGCCACTTCGTTACCCGCGTCATCCAGCAGCACGATCCGCGCCTCGCCGATTTCCAGCGGACGGTCGCCGTAGCGATTGGTGAAATGCACCCGCAGACGGTCCCCGCCTTCGGAGAGGCGCAGCACCTGGCTGATCGTCACGTCGTCATACGAAGGGGCAGCGAAAGGGCCTTCGTCGGTCAGCGGAGCGTGGGGGGACGCAGTCCAGCTCGCCACCCAGTTATCGTGCGCGGCGACCGGCGTGGCCAACATCAGCGCGGCGGCGGAGAGGGTGAGTTTGTTGATGAAATACATGCTGGGGCCCCTTTTCCCGTATCTCCGGCTCGTGGCTGGCCGGGGTTTCGATTCCGCAGCCTAACCGGGGATTCGAGCGGCGCAAGCCGCTTGTAGGAAAGGCCTTTTCATGGTGCCCTTGCCACCCCGCCTCCCCGCCCGGCCACCAAGGATGCCACTACCTTGTGGTGGCCGGGCGGGGAGGCAGGGCGGTATGGACTCGTCGATTATACCAGCACGTCTTCTATGCCGGGCACGGTGATCGTGCGTTCGCCGCCGAAGTCCTCGTGCACCGAGATCAGCCCGGTCTTTTCGAGATGTTCGAGCAGGCGGCGGATGCGGCCGGGCGAGGCGGTGCCGTAGACGCGGGCGAGGTGATCCTCGTCGGACGTGCCCGATCCGCGCGCGGCGGAGACGACGATGGCGAGATAGGGCGCGAGCACATCGTCGGCCACGCCTTCCGCCATCGCTTCCACCCGTGCGCGCTGGCTCTCCTCCAGCAGGCCGACCCCGGCGCTGGCGAAAGCGAACAGGCGGCGGAAAGTCGGCATGTCGATATGCGCCGATGCCACGCCCTGCTGGCGGCAGCGGGTGGCAAAGTCGCGGAACAGCGTGCTGGCTGGACGGAAGGTCGCGCCGTCCTCCGCCGCCATTTCGGCGAGCACCGAATCGACATCGCCTGTCGCTACGTCGTGCGACAGCGACTCCTGCGGTTCGGCGCGAGAGGCCATACTCTGCGCCAGTTCCTCCACCGGCGGCGGCGCGGGCGGTGGAGGGGGAGGGGGCTGGTGCACCTTTTCCGCCGCTTCCTCCGCCAGGTCGGCATGCAGCAGTTCGCCCATCGAGGCAGCGTCGGCCTGCGGCAGCGGGGTGAGCGCGCTGGCGGCGTTCTTCCCGCCCGTCTTCACCTCGCCGATGTGCACGGCCACCGGGCGGCGGCTGACCGCCGGGCCGAGGCCGAGGAAATGCCCGCGCTGCAGATCGCGGATACGCTCCGCCTGCTTGCGGTCCATGCCCAAAAGGTCCGCCGCGCGCTGCATGTCGATATCGAGGAAGGTGCGGCCCATGAGGAAGTTCGACGCCTCTGCCGCCACATTCTTCGCCAGCTTCGCCAGCCGCTGCGTGGCAACGATGCCCGCAAGGCCGCGCTTGCGCCCCCGGCACATCAGGTTCGTCATGGCGGAAAGCGTCATGCGGCGGGTGTCTTCCGCCATCTCTCCGGCGGCGGCAGGGGCGAACATCTGCGCCTCGTCCACCACCACCAGCGCTGGAAACCAGTGTTCGCGCGGGGCATCGAAAAGCGCGGTGAGGAACTGCGCGGCGCAGCGGATCTGCTGTTCCACTTCCAGGTCTTCCAGCGCCAGCACGACGGAGGCGCGGTGCTGCCGGATGCGGCCCGCCAGCGCCTCTATCTCGCGCGGGGAATAGCTCGCGCCTTCCACCACCACGTGATCGAAATGGTCGGCGAGGCTCACGAAATCGCCCTCGGGATCGATGATGACCTGCTGCACGAGGCCCGCGCTCTGTTCCAGCAGGCGGCGCAGCAGGTGCGACTTGCCGCTGCCCGAATTGCCCTGCACCAGCAGGCGCGTGGCGAGCAGTTCCTCCACGTCCACCAGCACCGGGGTGCCGTGCGCGTCCTTTCCGATCTCGATGTCCGTATTCACGCGAGCGAGGGTAGGGAGCCGATACGATTCGGACTAGGCGGCAAAAGGCATTTATCCAGCGATTGTTAGCCGCTAGCGTGCCCGGCCAGAGGAAGAGGGGACTGAATTCATGCGCGTGACTGTTCTTGCAGGTGTCGGCCTTGCCGCCGTTGTTGCTGCCTTTGTCGCCACCGGGCCTGCCGCGTCGCAGGATGGCGCGGGGGCCGACAGCGCACAGCGGTGCGAGCGTTTCGCTGCCGAGGTGGCGCGCCTCGATAACGTGAGCGAAGCCAGCGCCACGTTCGAGGAAGCGGGCATGATGCCCGGCCAGTTCGGCCAGCCCGGCATGATGCTGCCCGCCCACTGCAAGGTCAGCGGCGTGATCGACCGGCGGCAGGGCGCTGGCGGCGTCGGATACGGCATCGGCTTCGAACTGCGCCTGCCGGCAGAATGGAACGGACGCTTCCTGTTGCAGGGCGGTGGAGGGTTGAACGGCAGCGTGAACCCCGCTGTCGGCCCCGTAGCAGCCGCGCGCACGCCTGCGCTTGCGAGGGGCTTTGCCGTTGCGAGCCACGACAGCGGGCACAAGGGGCCGGTGTTCGACGACAGCTTCTATGCCGATCAGCGCGCCGCCCTCGATTTTGCCGAGGCGGCGGTGCCGCAGGTGACGCACGTGACCCGCGAGCTGACGGCGATGTTCTTCGGGCGCGCGCCGCACCATTCCTACATGACCGGCTGCTCCACCGGCGGGCGCGAGGGGATGCTGGCGAGCCAGCGCTATCCCGAACTGTTCGACGGCATCGTGATCGGCGCGCCTGCCATGCGGCCCGGCCATTCGAACCTCGCGATGGAGCATGCGCAGGTGCTGCTGAACGCCACGCTTCCTGCCGGAGCCGAGGGACCGGCGGGTTTCACCCCCGCCGAACTGGCGCTGGTGGAGAGCGAACTGGTACGCCAGTGCGACGCCCGCGACGGGGCGGCGGACGGGATCATTGCCAATGTCGAGGCGTGCCGCGCTTTCGATCCTACCGTCCTGCAATGCGCAGCGGGCGAGAGCGATGGCTGCATTGCGCCCGATCGCCTCGACGCGATGCAGCGCGGCATGGCCTCTCCGCAACTGGCCGACGGGCGCGATACCTACGTGCCTTATCCGTGGGACACCGGCATTACCTACGCCGGGCCGGGCCTTCCGGGGTTCCTGCCACGCGGACAGGGCGGCCCGCTCGGTCCGGCGAGCACGGCGCGCGACATCGATATCGATGGGCGGATGCACGAGGTGCGCTGGGACGCGGTCGGGCGGCTGACCGACACTGCCTACTGGACGAACCTCTCCACCTATCTCGGGCGCGGGTCCAAGCTGATGTTCTTCCACGGCGTGTCCGACCCGTGGTTTTCCGCCTTCGACACCTGGGACTATTACCAGCGCGCCCGCGCGGCGAACGGGGCAGAGGCGTGGGACGATGCGGCACGGTTCTACATGGTGCCGGGGATGATGCACTGCTCCGGCGGCAATGCCTTCAGCAATTTCGACCTGCTCGGCCCAATGGTGGACTGGGTGGAAGGCGGCGAGGCGCCCGGCGCTGTCACCGCCAGCCGTTCCGACAGCGATGCGCAGATGCCGCTGTGCCCGCACCCGTCCTATGCGCACTATACCGGTGGCGGCGAGGGTGTGGCCAGCAGCTACGAATGCCGGATGCCGCAGGAAAGTTGACGAAGCGGGGGTTGCAATCACCTAAGGGGGTGGCCAAGTCTTTTGCGAATAGATCGCAATAAGGAACCAGCATGGCCTCCAGACCCGCCCCCCGCACCATGACCGTCACCGCCACGCGCAAGGTAACGCCCTCGATGCTGCGCGTGACTCTGGGCGGGGAGGGGATGGCGGACTATCCCGAAGGTCAGCAGGGCGGATACGTGAAGCTGCGCCTCGATCCGCTGCCGGGCAAGGACAAGCCGGTGGTGCGGACCTACACCATCCGCGCCCAGCGCGATGGCGAGATCGACGTTGATTTCGTGCTCCACGAAACGCCCGACGGAAGCCACGGCCCAGCCACCGACTGGGCGCTGGCGGCCAGGCCCGGCACGGTGATCGACCTCGGCGGCCCCGGCCCGGCCAAGCCCCTTCCGGAGGACCGCGACTTCTACCTGATTGCTGGCGACATGGCCGCGCTTCCCGCGATATCGGTCAACCTCGAGGCGCTGCCGCGCGATGCGAAAGGCGTGGCACTGCTGGAAGTGCAGGACGAGGCGGACAGGCAGGATATCGATGCGCCCGAGGGCGTGGAGATCCGCTGGCTGGCCAATCCGCAGCCCGGCACCCGGCCCGACCTGCTGGCCGATGCGCTGCGCGAGGTGCCGTGGCCGCCAGGCGAAGTATATGGTTGGGCGGCCTGCGAGTTCTCTTCGATGAAGCAGCTACGCGCCTACCTTCGCGACGAACGCGGGCTGGGGCCGGACAGCCTCTACATCTCCAGCTACTGGAAAAGCGGGCTGACCGAGGAAGACCACAAGATCGCCAAGCGCGAGGACGCCGAAGCGGCCTAGGCTACGCCGCTACCGTCTCCCGCTTGTAGACCCAGTAGTTCTGGCCCCAGCGCTCCTCCAGTTCGGCGAGGCATTCGCGGTGGATTTCGCGCACGCGCTCGGGCGTCATGTATTCCGCCTTGTCGATCTCCTCGATCTTCAGGGTCGACTTGTCTTCATACAGGTGCTCGCCTTTCAGCAGCGCGTTATCGTCGTAGGGCCAGATGAAGGCCTGGCGGCTGGAGACGAGATAGAGCCCGTCTGCCTTTTCCGCCTTCACGCCGATCTTCGCCAGTTCCTCTCCCGTGCTCATCTGGTGGAACCACATCTCGTCGGCGATGCCCCAGTCGGCCACGGCCACCTTGTCGCCGCTGTTCCACAGCACGATGTCGCCGATGGCGGAGTAGAAATCATAGACGCCCTGCTTGCCGTGAACCTGCGTGGGATTATCACCCCAGCACACGTGATAGACGGGGTCGTCCGCCATCATGTCGGGCGCGGTGATCTCCTCGAACATGGCCGCGCCTTCCAGGTGAACATGGCGGCAATAATTCTTCAGGATCGCCTTGTGCAGCGGATTATCGAGGCTGTCGTGCAGGGCGATGGATGGGTCCATGCAGGCATAGACTTCGCGTTCGTACTTGCTGGGCATTTTTCTGTCTCTCTCCCGTTCTTGCGGGAAGAATGCCACTTGTGCGGACGAAATCAACGGCTGCGTGGCCGGCCTAGCAATCCTCGCCCGCCGCGATCAGCCTGCCGCGCAGCCCTTGCAGCGTGGTGTTCTGGATTTCGATGCCGGGGTGGGCGTTCACCTCAATCACCATCGGCCCCTCGTTGACGTCGTGCACGATATCCACCCCGCAATAGCCCAGCCCCACGGCGGGGCCGGAGTGGGCGGCGATATCGAGCACGTCCTTCCAGTGCGGGATCTTGAAACCGATCAGCTGCTGGCCGGTGTCGGGATGATGGGTGATGACCTTCTTGCCCTGCTTGGCACGGAAGATCACGCCTGTTTCCAGGTTTACGCCTGCGCCGATACCGCCCTGGTGCAGGTTGGCCTTGCCGTCCGATTCGTTGGTGGGGAAGCGCGCCATCGCCATCAGCGGGAAGGTGCCGCGGCAGATCACGCGCACGTCGGGCAGACCGTCGTCCACGAGGAAGGCGAAGGCCGGGTCGGCGCGGATCAGCGGTTCGATCAGCGCGGCATCGTCCGACGCCGCATCGCCGGAGAACTGCCCGTCGACGATGCGCCGCACGTGGTTCTGCACGTCGTCGGGCGTGATCGGCTTGCCCGAGCCTTTCAGCCAGTTGCGGCCTTCCTTGCGCACCGCCAGCAGGATGCCGTCGCCCTGCGATCCGCGCGCGGGCTTGATCGCCCAGGCATCGGGCAGGATCTTCTCCGGATCGAAGCTGCTAAGCTGACCATAGCCGGAGACCACGGCTATGGTGCCGGAGGTTTTGACGCCGTGCTCCACCAGCGCCACCTTGGCCGCCACCTTGTCGCGCGCCCGCTCGATCGCGTGGCGCGGATTGTACTTGGCGATGATCGCGTTGCGCAGATTGATGCCCAATATCTCGTCCACCACCAGAGTCGAGGAAGCCGAGGAGGGCAGGCTCGAAGAGTCGTCCGATCTCGCGGCGTCGGGCGAAGAGAGCGGCGATGCTGCCGCCATCATCGCGTCTGCCGGCGGATCGGTCATAGGGCGGGAGCGGCGCGTCAGCAGGTTCATCGGGTTGAACATCGGGCAATCCTGGCTGTGTGGCGGAAATTTCGGCGCGGACGCGGTCCCAGTCGAACGCGGTCAGGCGACCGGGGGGCAATTCTGCGGGTTCATCCGTGCTATCGTTTGCGGCAATGCCGCCGTCGGGGTGATGCGGCTCCGGCGTTGCCACGCGAGCAGCGGCCACATCCGGCAATTCCGGCGCAGGCGGCTTCGCCTGCATCCGCGGAGGCGCGGCGCGCCTGTCGATCTCTGGCGGGTTTGCGCGCCTGTCGGCCAGCGACCTGACGACGAGGGGACGCCCCGGTGGGGGCGGCCGGGACGGGAAGACCGAGAGTTGGACCTCCATCTCCTTCTCATCCTCGTCGTGCGGCTTGTCGATTTCGGCGCGGGCGGCGAGGATATGTTCCACTTCCTCGACCGGGGCGGGCGCCACATCCTTGCCCATGCGCTTCATCCAGCCTTCGTACCAGATGGGGAAGAACCGCCCGATCTCGGTCATGCGCAGGCCGCGATACCGGCCCAAGATCGTGATGGCGATGGCGGCAAAACCCGGCAGCAGCAGCGGGGAGACCTCGATCAGGCGCAGCGCGATCTCGCTCACCATCACGAACTGGATCACCAGCGCCAGCATCATGGTATTGAAGGCAATGTGCGCGGCTTCGAAATAGCCATCCTTCTCCCACTGGCGCCACCAGCGTTCCACCACCAGCGCGGTGACGACCACGGGCATGGCGTCCACCTGCAGGTTGGTGTCGAGAATGCCCTGGAGCGCGGCCAGGACGAACACCACCAGCGAGATCAGCACGCCGAGAAAGCCCACGCGGGTCATCCGCAGTTTCAGCAGCGACGGGGCCACCGCCATGCCGATGGCGACCGCGGTGCACAGCACGATGGGGCCGAACACCGGGCCGATCTGCAGGAAGGCGAGGGCGATCAGCATGGGCGTGAACAGGCCGAACGCCTTCATCCCGATGAAACTGCGCGCCAGCACCACCAGGAAACTGCCGATGGGCAGCACCATCAGCAGGTTCGAGGGCTTCAGGCCCCAGATCGCCTGCGACACGGCGATGCCGCCCAGCGCCGATGGCATGGACAGCGGATTGCGCGTGTTGCTGATGCCCCAGAGCGCAAGCGCGCCCAGCACCGCGAACACCGCCATGCCGATGTAGGCGGGGCGGCGCACCTGCGGCGTGGCGCGTTCCCACGCGCCTTTCAGGAATGCGATCTTGTTAGAAAACATGGGCCAAGGACAGGCTCAGCCGGTATCCCTCGCGCTCGCGGAGGGGATCGTTCGAGGTGCTGACGATATATTTCGCCTCTGCCTCGATCCGCCAGTCCCCCGGCCACCACAGGAATTCCACCTCTGGCACGAACTGCGTGTCATCCCGCGGAGTGCCGCCGGGAGCCATACGGCCTTCGAACTCGGTATGCCGCACTTCGATGGCGGGGCGCACGCGCAGGTCGTCCGTGATCGGGTGGGTGTAGGAGAGCGACGCGGATTCGCGGGTGTAGGCTCGGTCCGGGTTGTCGGAATCGATCTCCTCGGCGCGCAGGTCCACGTTCACGTAGTGATAGCGGCCGATGCGGTGGCGATAGTCGACATCGACGCGCAGGCCCTCGCCTTCGGACGCGGTGCCGCCGGGGCCGGCGGTGTCGGCATATTCGCGGTCCCGCCAGGTGACGGTGGCGCGCACGCGGTGTTCGAGGACCGGCTGGTATTCGATGCGGACGGAGGCCTGCACCTCGTCGGTGTCGGGGCTCTCCACGCTGACGAGATCGTCGTAGACGCGGCCCTGGAGGCGCACGGCCCAGTCGTCGCCGAACTCCTGTTCGACAGAGGCGGTGAAGCGGTCGCGGTCGTAGCGTTCGCGGCCCGTGGCATTGCCGAAGCGTTCCACCTGGATGCGGTCTGCCTCGAGGCGGAAAGTGGTGCGCTCGTCCTTCAGTTCCACGCCCACCTGTCCGCGCAGGTAGCCGCCGTCGCCGACGATGATGAGCTCGTCCTCGCGGTCGCTGCTTTCGGAGGTGACGACGCCCGCCTCCACGCGGGCGAAGGGATCCAACTCCCAGTCGTCGTCCTGCGCTGCGGCTGGCACGGAAAGTCCCGCGCCCAGCATGGTGAGGGCGACAGCGGCGAGGCGCAACACGGCGCGAAAAGGTGATTTCCCCTGCATGAGAGGGGAATTACGCATTCAATGGTTTAGACTAACGCGAAAGGTTTTGCTCGGCACGTTCGGGCGCTTTACGGCCTAGAACCATATCGGTTACTCGTCCTGAGAGTGACAATCAGATCGGGTTGCCGTCCCGGTCGCGGAAGATCTCGCGGCGGCCGACGTGGTTGGCGGGGCCAACCAGCCCTTCGCCTTCCATGCGCTCGATCCACTTGGCGGCGGTGTTGTAGCCGACGCCCATCTGGCGTTGCAGCCAGGAGCCGGACGCCTTCTGGTTCTCGATCACGATCTGGCACGCCTGGCGATACTTGCGCTCTTCGGGGTTGTCGCTGGCGGTGAATTCGTCCTCGAAGTTGAAGCCGCCGTCTTCCGGCTCCTCGGTAACCGAATCGACGTAGGCCGGTTCGCCCTGCGCGCGCCAGTGATCGGCCACCTTCTCCACTTCCTCGTCGGACACGAAGGGGCCGTGCACGCGCTTTATCGCGCCGGTGTTCGGCTTGTAGAGCATGTCGCCCTTGCCCAGCAGCTGCTCCGCGCCCTGTTCGCCCAGGATCGTGCGGCTGTCGATGCGGCTGGTGACGTTGAAGCTGATGCGGGTGGGCAGGTTGGCCTTGATGACGCCGGTGATGACGTCGACCGAGGGGCGCTGCGTCGCCATGATGAGGTGGATGCCCGCTGCACGCGATTTCTGCGAAAGGCGCTGGATCAGCACCTCGATCTCCTTGCCGACCACCACCATGAGGTCGGCCAGTTCGTCGACGATCAGCACGATCTGTGGCAACACTTCGTAATCGAGTTCGGCCTCTTCCACGATGGCCTCGCCGGTTTCGGGATCGTAACCCGTCTGCACCGTGCGCTTCAGCGGCTTGCCCTTGGCGGCGGCTGCGGCGACGCGTTCGTTGAAACCGTGGAGGTTACGCGCGCCGATCTCGCTCATCATGCGGTAACGCTTCTCCATCTCCTCCACCGCCCATTTCAGGCTGCGGACCGACTTGTGCGGCTCCGTCACCACGGGCGCGAGCAGGTGGGGAATGTCGTCGTAGCTCTTGAGTTCCAGCACCTTGGGATCGATCAGGATCAGGCGGCACTCGGCAGGCGTGAACTTGTAGAGCAGGCTCAGCAGGATGGCGTTGAGACCCACCGACTTGCCCGAGCCGGTGGTGCCGGCCACCAGCAGGTGGGGCATGGCAGCAAGGTCCGCGACGATGGGATCGCCGGAAATGCCCTTGCCCAGGATGATCGGCAAATTGCCCTTGGCATCGACGAAAGCCTCGCTCTCGCACAGTTCCTTGAAGCTGACGGTCTGGCGGTTGGCATTGGGCAGTTCGATGCCCATGACGGTCTTGCCCGGAATCGGCGCCACGCGCGCGCTGATCGCGCTCATGTTGCGGGCGATGTCTTCGGCGAGGCCGACGACGCGGCTGGCCTTGATGCCGGGCGCGGGCTCCAGCTCGTACATGGTGACGACCGGGCCGGTCTTCACTGCAGTGATCTCGCCCTTGACGTTGAAATCGTCGAGCACGGTTTCCAATAGGCGGGCGTTGCGTTCCAGCGCCAGCTTGTCGAGCGGCGGGGCGTTGTCGATCGCCGCGTCTTCCAGCAGGTCGATGCTGGGCAGGGCGTAGTCGGCGAACATGTCGGGCTGCTGCGTTTTCGTCGATGGCTTGGCCCGGCGCGGCGGCGCGGCGGGATCGGCGATCTCGACCGGCCGGCGCTCCACCGCAGGGGCGGAACCGGTCTCGTCGTCCTCGGCATCGGGCCGGGCTTTTGCACGCCGAGACTTTTGCCGTTTTGGTTCTTCGGGCTTGAACGGATTATCCGAGGTGGAGAGGCGCGGCAGGAAGCGGCCCCAGTCCGGCATGGTCAGCAGTCCGGCCCAGTCAACCGCGAACACGCGGCCCGCCAGCAGCGCGCCCCCGCCAAGGCAGGCAAGCCCGCCCGCGAGAATGCCCCAGAACCGCCCGCCTTCGGGCAACAGCCCGGCCAGCGCTTCCAGCGCGCCTTCGCCCAGCAGCCCGGCAAGCCCGCCGAACCCGGCAGGCCAGCTGTGCTGGCGTGCGTCCGTCACCAGCGAGAATGCCGTGGCGAGCAGCACCATGGCCACCAGCAGCACGCCCACGGTGCGCCACCACGTACCGCCCCAGCGTTCGTCCTCGTCGGCATCGCGCCACAACTTGCGCGCAAAGGCATAGGTGAGCGGCAGGAGCAGCACGGAGACCCAGCCGAAAGCCGTCAGCGCCAGATCGGCGGCGAATGCGCCGGGCGCGCCCATCCAGTTCTCGATGGTGTCGCCCGCGGCGGTGGAAAGCGAGGGATCGGTCTGGCTGTAGCTGACCAGCGATATGGCGAGGAACGCCGTGAAGGCGAATAGCAGCACCGCGCCCGTCAGTTGCGCGCTGCGCGCCAGCGACCGGCGGAAAGCGGCGCGCCAGTCTGCATTCGGTTTGGCGGCCCTGCTGGCCATGGTCGATCCCCTAATGATGCGTCCCGGTCGGCAGAATCCCATAGCGGGACTCCGGGGTCAATGTTTTGGTTTTGTTTTTCGCACCTGCCTCGGCAGGTGCGTCCTCGCTAGGCGCAGGCAAGCTGCGCCCGCTGCGGGCGGGCATTCGCCCTTGCGGCCCTATGGGCCTTTCAGGAAAGGCCGTCTATGGCGGCCCAGCGGTCACAGTCTAGCTGCCGTGCTTTCGCGCCGGACATTCCGCCCAGCGCGATGACGGGCATCTGCGCGTGGCGGGCCAGCGAGCGAAACCTTGCCGGGCCCAGCAGCGTGCCGCCGGGGTGGGAGCGCGTGGTGAAGACCGGCGAGAGCATGATCGCGTCTGCACCGATGCGGTTGGCCTGTGCCATCTCGCGCATGTCATGGACGGTGGCGATGGTGATCATGTCTGCCCGCGCCGGATAGATCGACAGCGGCGCGCCGTAGACGCCGTGGGCGCCCCATTCGCGCGCGGTCAGGGTGCTGTCGGACAAGATAATGAGGTGGCCCCTGCGCCGCGCAATGCGTGCCAGCGTCTCGAACCGGGCCAGCCGCTCCGCCGGAGGCAGGTGGTAGTGGCGGTAGACGAAACCCACCGGCTCCCTGAATTCGCCCAGCCGCGCCTCCAGCACGGCATCGTTGCGCGCGTCCGAAAGCAGCCACAGGTTCGGCAGGGACTGGAAACCGTTCATCCCCGCGCTATAGCGCGCCTATGAGCAAAAGCGCCACAGAACGCCTGGCAGAAGTGCAGGCCAAGATCGACAAGACCTGCGCCATCGCCCGTCGAGAGGCCGAGGAAGTGACGCTGGTCGCCGTCAGCAAGACGCACTCCGCCGACGCGATCCGCCCGCTGCTGGAAGCGGGCCAGCGCGTGTTCGGCGAGAACCGCGTGCAGGAAGCGCTGGAGAAATGGCCCGCCCTGCGCGAGGACTATCCGGACGTCCAGCTCCACCTCGTCGGGCAATTGCAATCCAACAAGGCCGAGGACGCCGTCGCCCTGTTCGATTGCATCCACTCGCTCGATCGGCCCAGCCTGGTAAAGGCGCTCGCCAAGGCATTCGACAAGACCGGCA
>MDTG01332357.1_pt1 | contig 109729 bp, 82 predicted proteins | sample 811421 | NCBI WGS metagenome assembly MDTG01 (sample SAMN05326645, study PRJNA326480) | marine metagenome | isolation source: seawater | place: Pacific Ocean: South East | collected 2011
ATCCCCGCATTTAACGCCGAAAAACTCAGATTATACCAAGCTGCCGACCACGTATAGGGGGTTGGTTAATTGACGCTTACCAATTACCTGATCAACATCGTGCAAATCAATGATCAAGATCATGAAAATCCTTGATCAACATCGTGCAAATACGCACACCAGCTCATAGAACAGGATCAAAATGCCGGCACTGTGAATCGAACCTACGACCGGCTGATTACAAATCAGCTGCCACAAAATGAAAAAATCTTGTAAAATCAACATATTAACCCGGGTTTGCTGTCTAATGTACTTGTTCTAAATACCCCCGAATTATCGCGATCTTTGGTGATCTTGGGTCGGTTTTGTTAGACAGTTCGCTAGTTTGCTTAAATCCGCATTTTGCTTGCCCTCAGCGAACTAATAAGCTGCCTCGTCGGGGAAGACTCACTTACCTCCGATGAAAATGACAACATATTTCGAGGAAAAAATACCGTATGTTGATTCGTAACAGAGTCGTCTTTGTCTGGCGTTTGACGTGTTTCTAACCACTCCCGGACAACTTCACTAACTGTTACTTTGTCATCGCTTCTACGCAATTTGTTCTTTAATGTGGCAAGAGACCTTTTCTTTCGCTCAGGAGAAAACAAGAACAGACCTTTAGAATAAGGAATATTATCAAGCTTCTCACAGATATGCTCTTTAGTAGACTTTTCTGGTGATAATGTCTCCAAACGCTGCCTTGCTTCGTCAGCAATATTTCGTTTATTGACTGATCCAAAGAAATGATCAGCATAGCCACGAAAATAAGCTTTGAAGCCTGTAAATGGCACAATTAATGGTGATACAAGAATCGCCGGCAAAAGCAGCAATCCACCTAAGACTGCATTAGCATAGCTACGTAAACGAGGCCGAATAGGTATAGACGTTGGGCTAAGGAGAGCTCGACATTTTTCCTGAAATAATTGATTGAGCCTATGTGTATCAGCAGGTGTCACAGGATCATCTTCGTTGTCAAATTTAAACTCTTTAAGTGCAGCTACAAGAGTTTGTGACATACCATTCGCTGTCTGGCGAAGAGCTGACACTAATTGTTGATGGTTTGTTTTTCTTGATTCTTCATAAAATGGAGTATGAATCTCCGTTAAATAATTATTCCAGTACTGGTGAGACAGGAAGTTATTAATCAATTCGGCATATCGTAATGGATCTGAGGACATATAAACAAAGTCATGCAGAGCTTTTGAAGCTGGATACTGCTCAACCAGCTGTTCATTGACTAGAGATGAACCAGTATTCTTGAGTGTCCACAACATTGTTTTTGGGTATTCACACCTGTTAAGTGAGCTAAATATATACTGACTTTCGATATGTCGTCTTTCAAAATATCTTGCTATCGGCTTTTTATTTAGAAGATTTGCACAAGTATCTGTTAATGATAATAGCTCAGGTGATGATATGTAACCTCTTTTAACCAGCTGATATAAGCCTTGCTTCTGCCCAAGCAAGCTTATAATAGATACTGGAAGTCTGAGAAATACATCAAATGAAACTTTACCCTGCTCCGTTAGCTCAAATAAAGCAGAGATTGTTTTTCTATCACCCTCACAGTGAAGACGGGATGAAATTACTATTGAGGATAACTGCGTTCTTACTGAATCATTACTCTTAACCGCTTCAAAAACTCTATGTATGGCCGAGTATATCTGAGAAACTTGTTCATGTTCACTACTCACTTCAGGGTTGGACATCTCCTGTTTGTCCCTAGTATCGACAGATCTTAACAAACAATTTAAACTTATTTCCAATAGCGATAAAGCTGATTCATATTCCAACAGCTCTTCAAGGCTTCCAATCAAGTTACACAGCTCTTGATTGCTCACAGAAGAAATAAGTTCATCCGTGATCATTTCAGGAGATAAATTACACAAATACTCTCTAAATAGTATTGGATAATTCACAATTTCACCAAGAGGCAGCAATGGCCGTCTATCAACAATAAGCGCTAGTAACTCTAAGCGTTCCTGTGAGTTTTCCTTAGTATTACCGAAAGCTCTACCTACGATCGAAACCACACCAACTGGAATAACATTTCCTGAAAGAAGTTTTCTCAGTGCTGTTAATAATAGCGAGAAGGCATTAGAATTAGCTGATAAATCATAATTTTCCAGCGCTTCAAGTAGCTTATACAATCTCTGGTTAGTCATTGATGAAGTGAGCTCATAATAGTTTGTATCTGAAGGTAAGTTAGATAAATATTCGGCAAACAACATTGGACACATTGCAAGAGAATCAGGGCAAATTTCTCGCGGCGAATTATTTATAAGATTGAATAATGCTTTTCTGAGTTGAAGTTTGCCCCTGATTTTTTTGTAAATATTCTCTATCGTAAATAGAGAATTATCAGTAACTTCAAAATCGGACAATAATCGCTTAGATGCAAACAAAATTAGAGAGGGCACCAGCTCAAAGTCAAATAAGTCGTTAAGACAAAGCACTTGTAGAAGCTGACATAAATACTCATGACTAGCTGGTTCAACAAGCTCCAGAAGCTCATTTTCATGAGAAGTCTTCGCCAGATAATCAGCCAAAAAACCCGGATACTTAACTAACCACTTGGGCTCAAAATGGCGACCCAAGAAGAACTTCCTTGATAATTGACGCGAACACTCAGTATCAAATAACACACACCTACTGACAAATTCAGCAAGATTAGATTTATTTTCAACTTTTTGGAAAATATCAATTAACTCATCTATCTCATCGCATCTAGCCTCCTTTGGAAGCTCAAGCAATTTATCATAGACAGCTTCAAGCTCCGTATTATTCTCAATACCACCAATATCTGCGCCTAGAATTGTGCCTAATCGAGATTTGCACTCCATCAACACACCATCATGGTTAATTCTAACAGTTACGAATGTATTATGTTCGTCACCAACAAGTGTATTGACACGCATAGATATATGGAGCTTTTCAGTCATCATCTCAGTCATGAAAGGCAGTATTTCATCCCCAATTTTGCAGTAAATTCTTTCAAGCTTGTCACCCGGAATAGTGCCTTGATATTTTTGAAGGTAATAAACTGCAAAGCCCAACTGATATTCTTCGGGAGTAATTCCGTCTGCGTGCGCCTTGTCTTCTATTTTGACAAGGCGCCTTGTTATTGCATTAGATAACACAGACTGATTTTTATTGAGTACAATACGAACAATATGGAAGGTGAGGTTTGGATTCTTTGAATAATATGATTCAAGCAATTGCATGACCCAGTCACTCATGCCAGATAACATGATGGCCTCTGGCAAGCCCTGAATATCACGTGCTACATATGAGCCATCATCCTTAAGTATTGAGTGGATATAGACATATGCCTCAGCTTTCTCTCTTGCAACCTTATTTCTGGTTAAGTTCCCTAATAACTCATGCCTTCTAACGAGCTCGGGCGAAAAACCATCACATAGAGGCTCAGATAAAATCTTGGTAAATATTTTGTCTGCTGAAATAGTATCACCACGCTCCTCTGCTTCACAATAATTATGAAGTGCATTGCGGTATTTTTTTTGCTCGCCCTTATAGCTCCTATGCAAAAAATTTAAAAATGCTCTTTTATATACTGCATTAGTAATGTGATTCATTAATTGATAACAAACTGCACCATCAAGAACTTTATAAAATTCAACCGAATTACATCTATGTATTGCTGCGCAAAGGATCCAGTTAACATATCCATGAGCCCCCCCAACATTTACTGTTAAGAACGGTGAAATATCTACTCCAAACTGTGCGAGCTTCAAAACAGATGGCGAGCATGCTTCCGCTAAATCAACATTATCACTTATGGCCTGACAAAAACGTAGAACTAATACGTTAGGCAAAACGTAATTGATTCGTTTTAACACGAAAGGGTTTTCTACAAGCAGCTCAAGTAGGCGAACCATTACATTGCCATCTCCTTTTATATAGAGCAGATCATCATAAAACCCCGTGCTAACTATCAACTCGTTAAATGTAGTTATATCGATTGATACTCTATTGTCACTAGAATCAGAAGTTTCTTCACTGGAGCTTGATTTGTGTACGTGTGAGTTTAACTCATTAAGTGCACGTATTAGCTTTTGTCTATCAGCTGACAGGCTCATGGGTCGCAAGCAAGCATCCTCCGTAAAGTCCTTCAGTAAATCAACCCATACTTTCCTTGGCAAAGTATAAGGCTGATCACTTTCACAATTTTCATCAAGCAACTCCCAACATTTGTTATTTTTTACAAACGCAACAGCCTTTTCTTCGGAGTTATTAAGGGTACGCAAAAAATATTGGTTTCCAATAACCAACTTTAAACAATATTTACCTGCCGCAGATAATGGCCGTGGGAACTCAACACCAATTAAGACAGCATACTTCGCAAAATCATCGATAACATCCGGGTTACAATCGAGTAGAGTTCGCAAAAAAACCATTTCGCGCTCAGCAATGACTGGTGTCTTTTTAAATAGTGATGATTCTGGTAATAGCCTAATAAAGGCAATTGACTTAAAGACGACAGTGTCCAAATATTTATCGGAGCAATTAATTAGCTCATCGTCTGAAAATACATTTCTAACCATTAACCAACATTCAAGCCATGTATCATGATTATTTTTGCAAAAGTCTAAACAAAAATCTAAACCAACCCTCCTCATTACTTCTATTATTGGCTTGATATCAGCCTCATCAAGCTCACAATCTAGCAAGCTAAAAAAAGACTTTTCAGAAAAAAGTTCTCTAACCAAAAGGTAATCTTCAGCTTTCCGATGATATCTTTTATATTTATCTAGCAACTTTGTATTTGTCTCTATATCGAGCTCTTGTGCAAAGCGTAAAGCTTCTGAGGGAGTTAGATACTTTATGTGAGGAACTTCGAATAGCTTATAGATAAACTTCTTACAATAGGCAGACAGCAGAAAGAAACCTTCTATATCAAGTGAAGAAATCGCATCATCAAAGTTATCAACAAAGGCATCAAGAGCTTCTTTATCGTCTTTGAGAAGTCCTAAAAATTCAGCAAAGTAATTTTTTATATTTTTTAAGAACAGCTTAACCAATGACGCACTAGCAAATTGCTCAAGCAAGTCAGGGTCATCTTTAACTTCTTTAAAAACACTAAATACAAGTTCAATAAAAACGCTTTCATCATAATTCGATAATAACGATGGTAAGTTTAGCATTTTTAGGCCAAACTCAACTCGACTTGTTGCTAACTGCATTAGTGCATCGGAAGATAAGTCTGCATTACGCATTAATGAACCGATGCTAATATGCGGTCTTTGTTTATAGAGAATTATTGAGGTTTCATCGCTTAAGTGGTCACTGCTGAACGATGCCGTCACCTCATCAGTGTAGACACCAATTTCTTCAGTGTCTTCAGCGTTTAGTAAAGGATTTTTATCAAGCTGTTTATCATGCTGGCAACGCAAATCTTCATCCGATAGGACATCATATGCTTCTTTCAGTCGCTTAAAGGCCGTTGATTTTAGTCCACCATTTTTATCCGGATGATATTTCAACGCCAATTTTCGGTAGGCTTTCTTGATATCATCATTTGTTGGATTAACGCTACGTTCCAGTTCTAGGATCTTGTAATAGTTGATAAGTTTTCCTGACATCTCCTTTCCTCCACTATTTGGAAACTATTATTATAAAATGAAATAGCTTTAAAGCGCTTAGGCATTATACGCTAATTTGAAAAATTATCAAACGGTCGCACGATTTTTTTGAAGCATATATTACACTTGTCAAAAAAACCAATAATATCAACCAGTTGGTTTTATAGTTTTGCGTAAGCGTCAATTAACCAGCTGCTATTCAAAGGTGGCATGTAGGCGCAGTTTCACACCCTCCCTGAAAATGAATGACGTCGTCCTGGCGCTGCTTTCACAGTCTCCTCTGAGGTACCTGAACCTTTGTTAATATGTAAAAGTTTCGACTTGATCTGACACATTGTATTTATCGAACAGTTTAATTGTCAGCTAAATACAAATTCATTTATTACTCAGCCTGTTTCGTGTCCTGATAGTCTGAGCCCATATTGGTGATCTTGGGTCGGTTTTATTAGACAGTTTTGATGAGCTCATAAAATATCCCACACGAATACTATCCGGGTTGTGTGTTCAAAATAACATGTCGCACTATGTTCGCTTACTAACCAGAACTTCGCGCCTTAACCTGGAGTTTTGGCTGACCATCACCACTGACTGTAGAACCAGCCTTAGCAGCAGACTGCTCTTCCTGGCGTCTTGGGCTGTGCAAGGGTGAGTCTGGTGCAACAGGGGAACCCTGTGGCCGTGATGATGATTTTTCTTCATTTCCACCACCAAGCTTCATCTTATCTCGCTCTCGCTGTTCTCGCCTAAATTCCTCCATCATCCTTTTCATATCTTCTGCAGCTTCTCTTGCCGCCTTTGCATCTGCCTTTGCTTGTTTGGCTTGCGTCTCCGCTGACTCTGCGCGGGTCTCTGCTGACTCTGCTCGGGTATCCGCTGACCTCGCATCTGCTCTGGCCTGTTTCGCATCTGCACTTGCTGTGTCTGCTTTCTTATTAGCCTCAGCTGCTCTCTCTCGCGTTTTCTGTGCACTATCAATGAGCGCTTGCTTCTCCTGTGGAGAGGTTACTCGTAATAATTCCGTCATTAGCGATATAGTCTCAGCATTAATAACATGCCCCTTATCTGTCACCGCTAGTCTCATAGCATTCAATAAAGTATCCCAGCGCTTCTTACGCACTTTGACGCTGGACTTATCCGAAAGCCAATGCTGCAATCTATCGCTATCAGCTAACATCTGGCTATTCATACCCTCGGAATCGGCATCACAAACACCCGTAACACCATAAAAACCTTTCCATAAGGTCTTATTCTCAAGCTTTTCTTGTACTAATGTTGCGTGTGAATCAATCCACTGCTTAATTGCAGCCTCATTAGCTCGTTCTTCTTCCTGCAATACCCATTTATCTGAATGCGTAAGCAGTAAAAGTTTTTTTCTTGCTTTATTGAGTGCTGTATTTAATGACTGAACCTTCTTAACATAAGTTGCCACTGCTTCAGCGTCACCCTCTGGCAGCGAGGCTCGCATTGCAATCACAACCTCAATGCCTGAAGCTGTCATTGCTGAATAATCAAGTAGCGCCCTGTCTAGCACTTGTTTAAATGGCTGCATAGCAGCGTCAAATTCAGCTTCACTTAATGAGCTCGTCGGAAAGCGCCAACTTCGCTTTTTTGGATGGATACTTTCTAAACCCGCATTGCTCTGCCCTAATAAAAGCTCGATATTATCCATGCACTGGACTGCTTCAGCAAATTTCTTTGGATTAGATGCTCTTTTGAAAATAATATGATTACCGGTATTAGATTTCGTGGCAGCCTGTGTGTTAGGCACTGGAGATACAATCATCGCTGTTTCAAGGTTATCAGTATCAACACCACCGTTGACTCTAGGGCTTGACGCTTTAGGAACACCCCTTTGGTCTGGCTTTTTTGCCTCAGGACGTGGCGGCAACTCTACCTGAGTAACGTCAGGAAATTCAACGGGCTTGATGCCCCCTATCGCCTTTACATGGGTTTGGAGTGCTGAAAGCTCAGCCTCACTTATCAATTCACCGCTATCAAGTTTTTTAAGCAATTGGTCATGCTCACTGACAACCAGTGCTTGGCGTTCACGTCTACGCTGTACCTTCGCTTGAGCGCCCTCAAATAGACGCCAAAAACCTAACAACAAGCGTGAAAAAATGTTTTTATCTAACTCATCATCCCATGTCTCTCGGATACCAGGAAGCTTGTCCTCGCTAAAAGCTAACAGCTGTTGATTTTTGACAGTTAGTATGACATCTTGATTCTTCTGGCTCCAACGCCCCCCAGATACTTTCTCAATTTCGGCGCGCTGAGCCAATAGCAAACTATAATGTTGCCCCTGAGCCAACACTAATGCTTTTTTCCTAGGGTCACTATCGTCTGCTGATAACTTACCAAAATCTTGGCTAAACTGTTTCATTTCACGAATAGCATTAGTACCGTCATTATCGGTGAGAAGTGGTTTCAGTTTTTCTATATCTTGAAAGTTCTCAATTTTATCCAATAAGTCTAGCCATTGCTCGGAGTCATTGTCGTTAGTTAGCGCTTTTGTCTTAGTTAACTCCCACAGCGTATGACATAACCCATAAAACCAGAGCTCAGGCGATAACTTTTTATCTAAAACACTGTCAATGTCGTCAAAGGGATTTTGCTTGGATAAAGCGTTAAAAACATACGTTGCAGTGAGTTGGTTCTCTTTTTCAGTAGTAACTTCTGCTCTACGCTGGTTTTCAGTGTGCTGCCGATAAGCTTGGCCAAGCCATTGACGCCATTCGACAGCTAGCCGCGCCCGCCAAAAATGTGCGCGTTTTTTGCCCAGCTCACTCAGGCTTTTCTCAAAAGAAACAGGCCATGCTGGCAGGTTTAGGTATTTACTCGGTGCTGGCATCACAGTACTCCTACTGCTGTCATTATTGTGTCATTTTACGCCCCTCAAGGGGCCCTGTCTAGGCAGGGCTTGGGGTTCGTTTTGCCGTTGAATCGTTAGCTCCAGCTTCGGATGCCGGTTGCTCCTCTTGGCGTCTTGGGCTGTGCAAGGGTGAGTCTGGTGCAACAGGGGAACCCTGTGGCCGTGATGATGATTTTTCTTCATTTCCACCACCAGGCTTCATCTTATCTCGCTCTCGCTGTTCTCGCCTAAATTCCTCCATCATCCTTTTCATATCTTCTGCAGCGTCTTTTGCCGCCTTTGCATCTGCCTTTGCTTGTTTGGCTTGCGTCTCTGCTGACTCTGCACGGGTCTCTGCTGACTCTGCTCGGGTCTCCGCTGACCTCGCATCTGCTCTGGCCTGTTTCGCATCTGCACTTGCTGTGTCTGCTTTCTTATTAGCCTCAGCTGCTTCACGCCTTGCGACAGCTGACTCTTTTTGATACTGGGCTTTTTCTTGGCGTTCCTGCTCAAGTTGCTCCTGAAGTCGTTGCTTATACTCTACATCCTCTGCGACCGCCGCTATTGAGGACTGTAACCTGGCCGCATAGTCTTCATTTTTTTCTTTTTCCGCTCTGTATACAGATTCCGGCACCGTCCCTTGGCTCGCCACGGTCCTCTCAAAAGACTCACCCAATGAGAAATGGAAATCATCGGCTTTCGCTTCAGTATAAGCCTTGGTGAAGATATCTAAAACCTCCGCTAACAGTGTTCCTTTGCCTGCACGGTCTGACAATAACTTCAATTTGTCATACAGCTTGTTATCATGATATTCACTACCATCAGCCTCACTCAGCAACTGCAAAAGCTCAAAGATTTCTTCTTCATCACTTTTCACTGTTGCCTCATCAACACGATTAACTAACTTATACAGAGGGTAAAGTACGCCGTTCTTCTTACGCTCGTAGTCTTGAATTGCCGGTAACAGCTTTTGCCGCACCTGAACCCAGAGCCCTTGACGGAACGGGCTCAATGGTGGGCGGTTTAACAAGCCGTAGGGATTGTATTTTTGTATCTGGCGGCTAGAAGCAGACTCAGTGCCACCAACTCGTAACACAGCATCACTCATTGCTAGGCTCGAAGCGATATTCCTACTGATAGATTTGTCTCGGTTTGTAACCAGTTGCTCTGGCGTCTCGCCATTCAGATTAGGTTGTTGATGATTTGCACCACCATGTATAATTAAGCGCGATAGCCACACATCACTACTATCATCTGCCATTGCGGCAACGTAGTGCAACAGGCTGTTACCCTCTTTATCAACCAGCTCAGCCGGCCTGAACCCGTCGTTATTTTTCATCATTAACAGGTTACGCCAACCATCAACCGGCGTCTCAGTCGAAGAAATATCAAACATCACCGTTTCAAACATATGCATGGCCCATTCAGCATACCCACCTTTTGCAAGCAAATGCAGTATAGTATCACCAGCACGGTTCCGTAACTCAATCAAGGGGACGAGATCACCACTGCTAAGTTGCCGGACGCTACAGGTCCAATCAGCCCCTAGCTGTAGTAACTCATGAACTGCAACAGCATTACCTGCTAGTACCGCATACGCAAGCAATGTCATGCCTACCGCATCGTAGTAGTTCCAGTGCCACATTGGGGAAAAATCACCAATATGTTCTTCACTTGCATCACTATCTGTCTTGTCATCACTATTTGCTTTTTGCAGCTCATCATGAATTTTCATGGTCAAGAGCCAGTTAGCCTTGTAATCATCTTCAGCAGTAAAACCCTCCAATCTCAAACGAGGATCAGTTGACAAAATAGTACAGGTTCCACTTCTTTGAGAAGTAGCCGAACGCTCAGAGTGAAGAAGCTGGCTTGAGATACCGCTTGACGTCTCAGACATATCGTCAAGAGGAATATCCCCAGGCTCTTCCGCAGGTATTAGCTCATTAAAAAATTCAATATCGATATTGAACCGCTCCACCGGCGGTTCATTAACCATTGGTGCCCGAGATAATCGGTCGACAAGCCTATCGGCCGCCAGCTGGCTACGCTCTACGGTATCATAAACTTGGCTGGTATGCCCCGCCCTGCTAACATGGGGCAAAGACAGCGCAGTAATAGTTTTTCTGTAAATAGCAACAATCAACCGCATTTGAGCTCTTGTGTAGTTCTCAGTTTTGTAAATTGCATCAATTGCTTCAGCGTAGTGTGCTTGAGCCAGATCTCTGAAGGACCCGTTTAATGCTGTTAGACCACCTTCACCGTTTTTTTCAAATTCATTGAGCCTATCGCCCCAAGCCTTTAAAATCTTTCGCGCTAAGTTTGTCGCATTAATGAGAATTTGACGCCCCATTTTTGTGCGCATGAAGTCTGTTTCTTCGGGAGAAAAGTAAGCCCGCTGCAAGCAAAATGGCACAAACTTTTTGGGATGACTACCTTTCGCTATTAGCGCTTTTACCTTGAGAAAAGTTCGCTGCTCCCCCTCAGACAAGGTCATTGCACGATGGTCTACTGAGCTTTTCGTGCTGGTTGCGCGATCATATTCAAATTGCCCCTCATTAGGTTTGTGCACAGCTTGGCGTGAGCCTATTGGACTCTCTTCACCAGATGATACCTCTACCATAGCAAATGCCTCGTCGCCTGACGATGCACGGCGACGAACCACATTGCTAGGCGGTGCTAGGCTATCGTCTTCGATTTGTGATAGCTCAGCATGGCTAGCTGAGCCTTGTTGGCTATCATATTCTTCTTGAGTCGTCGTCGCACTACGGCCGGCATCAGCTTCGGGAAAGGATTTGGAACGTGGTTGGTTATCATGGTTATCCATGTCGATACTCCTGTTGTGACTATTGTTAATAAAAAATCATTTAATGAGCGGCCAGTCTAACGTTATTTAGCTGGCCAATGCAAGGGCAAATTTTAAAAAAATTTACCGAACGCTGAGTTTATTTCATTAAATCATATAGTTATCGAAAAAAGTTTTTTTATGCCACCAACTTATTTATTGAATATAAAACATTTACCCGAACACCGAGTTTTTTTGTCGCGCAAAAAAATTTATGTTAAAACGCTTGTGTCTGATCTGCCATTATCGTTAGCGCGAAACGTTATGTTTACTAATAAAAACAGGTCGGCGCCGTAAGTGTACGGCGCAAAAAGAAGTCGGGTAACAGGATCTCGTCGCCGAGATCCCGCCCCCTAAGAACGCAGCGTGCCACTTTCATGGCACTGCGCTCAAGCCTTTATAAGACTGCTATGCAATCCAGCTCAACGTGCATCTAACGCTATTGTTATAAGGACCATGCTAGTTCCACCATCCATTCTTGTTGACCAATACTGTAACGTCTTGAGCGACGTCTGAAATAGTCAACGTACTCTGGATCAAACGGTGTTGCTTTGCCTATTACCTTGGTGTACCGACGAATGGGAACATGAACTAGCTTAAACAAGTCATGATTTTTCCACTCGCCATGCTTATCCTGTACTCTTGCATAAAATATCCAATTTCGAAATAACTCAGAACGGAAATAGGTTTTCCTAATCCAAGCAATGTTCTTCTTTGGATGTCGCCTAACTGTCCATTTAGCCAAGGCACAGTATACACAGTCGTCTATATATGAAAAAGTTTGCTTTGATACCACACTGCGGTAGTAGTAACACCAACCTCTCAACACCGGATTCAAGCATTTGATTAACACACTCGTTTCTTGGCCCACATAATGCTTTATTATATTGCGGGCTTTCTCCAATAGCCTTTTTATACTTTCCTTTGTTGGCTTTATCAGTAACTTTCCATCATACTTGCGGATGTTGAAACCGAGAAAATCAAAACCTTGATCGATTGAGGTAATGGCTGTCTTTTCCCTTGATAACGTTAATCCTCTTTCCATGAGAAACTCTTCTACTACTGGTTTGACTTCATCCTCCAGGACTTCTTTTGAGATCCCAGTAATAATAAAGTCATCAGCATACCTCACCACATTGATCCGATGGCCCCGTGGTCGGACTGCATTAGCAACTGCCTCCAGCCCATCGAGTGCCATATTGGCTAATGTTGGTGATATGATGCCACCTTGTGGCGTTCCCTCCTTGCTCGGATACCATATGTTTTTATCCATAAACCCAGCTTCTAGCCATTGCTTTAGTACTGCCTTGTCCAATGGGATATTAGCGAGTAACCACGAATGGCTAATTTGATCAAAGCATGCTTTGATGTCTCCCTCCAATACCCAGTGTGCAGATTGTTTATGGCACAGTACCCGAAAGCACTGCTCTATCGCGTCATTGGTACTTCTCATCCGGCGAAATCCGTATGAGTTGGGATCTGCCCGGGTTTCTGCTATCGGTTCCAGAGCCTGCAAGTATAGCGCCTGCATCGCTCGGTCCTTGATAGTAGGGATACCCAAAGGGCGTCGCTTCCCATTTTTCTTAGGAATGTAAACTCGCCGGAGTGGTTGCGCACGATAGCCTTTGCGTTTCAACGACTGACTCAGTTGCGACTTTTGCCTTGGTGTTTCACAGCGTTTGCCATCAACACCCGCTGTTTTCGAACCACGGTTTTCAGTCACTCGCTTCACGGCAAGCAACTTGGCCTGGTACGAGTGCGTGAGCAACCATTGTAACGCTTTGACTTTTCCAAATCGTTTTTCACGTTCAGCCTTCGCAATACGCATCTGCAGTCGAGTTACAAAAGACTCTACCTTTGGCCAATCAATGGCTTCCCAGGCATTCGATTTTGCTGGTGGTGCACCAACAGTGGATTGTTCCAATGTCGTCATTTGCTTTCCTCCATTCATTCAATTCTACAAACTATCTTGCGATTAAAGACCAGTCGGAAGTGGGCATACTTTCGTAGTGGGCATATGCCTTATCCGCACCATTACAGCACGGCATTCGCTTTTTCCGACCTCCTCTACCTGCATACCCATCGGGACTCTTTGCAGGGCCCCTACTCAAAGAGAGGTATACAGGCTTACCCTGTTCCAGGCGATTGACTATAAGCAGGTTAGGCTCCTTCATTACACCGGTGGGTTAGATCCGTGTAGCATGAGTGCACAACACACTAGCCCATCCCACGTACCATTTTGGTTCAAGCCTATCAGCAACTTTGGCTTGTCGACAGTCACGATGCTTTTGAAGATTCACTTACATTAGCCATACTGCTTGACCCTAGCTCCTTACCGTCTTGATGCTGACAGCGTTGAGTTAGTCTCACAACTCACTCTCCTAGATAAGCTACAGGCCGCATTGTCCCCAGAGCTTCACACCAGACCGTTACCAGTCTCGCATGTCTGGGTAGGGTACCGATGACGGAACATCGGGTTACATACCGCTTGTCGAAATTCTCATCTTGTGCTAGCCTCTCGGCTATTGACGATACCAAAAGAGATGTCCCCTTTGGAAACCCCATCAGTAGTCTGCCCACCAATGCGATAATTTCTTCGCGCCGTTGTAACAATCAATCACATAGCTTCAGGTCGCACGTGGCACACCTGTCGCAGCTATCGTTGCAGATCTTAAACCGAGTTTTTACTATGAACAACCTAGCTCATCTAAAATTTCTTTTTTTAGTTTTCCAGAAAGGTCTGGATAAAAACTCCAGTTTTCTGAAACACTTTCAGCTCGACCTTCAAGCCACCCGAGATCATTATCATCAATAATATTTTTAGAAAAGATTTTTTTCTTATCACGGCTAATGTAAAGCCTTCTCTTCGGGTGGAATCTATAGCCGTTTTTTTCTAGCAATTCTTTTTTTTTACGTTCATTCTGATCTCCTCGATTAGATGACTCGGAATTGGAATAAATATACCTTTGCCCCCTTGCTTGCCCCGAGGTAATTTTTCACCCGGCCCAATAGTAATAATTTCATCTGGCCAATGGTCTGGACCTTGATTAATATCTTCAATATCTACATAATCACCTTCAGGAGGAACACCTCCTGATTCATACGTTTCATACTGACTCCCCAGCAATATTCGGTGTATTTGTTCTAGTGTCTGCATAACAATCCCCTTATTTCTTATCGTAAGAATTAAAGTATAGATGTCGGAATCATCGGTGATGGCCAACCCTATTGAACTATCTATTATTTGCGCGCCATTGATGGCTAAGATGAAAAATAATTCGTGTTTAATTTGTTTTTTATGAGCAAGCTACCTAGAAAATCTAGTTTTATTAGGCATATCTGATTTTATTAGGCAGTGCCAAAAATATGCACACACAAATACCGGGTTAACCCATTGATTTTAAAGGAAATTTTGGTGCCGGAGATGTGAATCGAACACACGACCTACTGATTACGAGTCAGTTGCTCTACCGACTGAGCTACTCCGGCGCTGACTCAGGCTCATGACTGGCGCCAGAATTATAGTGAAGCTATAACAGAAAGGCAAAACGCCTCGACTGCCGGACATTTCTATTTAGCAGCAACAAACGCCTCGACAAACAAAATAGCCGATAATCGCTGACTTGAAATCGTACACTGACAAAAATTGTCACAATGTGACAAATTCGCCCGAATTGCGCCACACGAATATAGAAATTTTTACACTTGCTAAATTTATTGCCCACCTAGCATCTAACATTTTTATTATTTATTATTAAAAATCAATAAGTTAACGAATTTTTTCATCATTCATTCCTAATCAACCAAACTGGCACGGGACTTGAATGATCAGGGTAAGAACTATGTCGTGTCGCGGAATTTAGTAAATTCCTTGCAATACGGGGGTAAGTGGCTTATAAACAGATTAGGAGTAACTTCCTAACCTATTGTTTTAAAAGGAGTCTGAGATGAAATATTTAACGAGAAGCGCTCAAAAAGGTTTTACCTTGATCGAGCTTATGATTACCATCGCCATTGTCGGTATTCTGGCGGCAATTGCGATACCTACCTACTTGAGCTATACGGAAAGCGCGCGGTTTACGGAAGTTATTAACCAGGCATCTGCCTATAAATCATCGGTGGCAGCATGTATTCAGTCTACTGGCGCTGCTGCTGGTTGTAATAATGCGACCAATGGTATTCCAGCAGCCCAAGGTGCGGCAGGTAACGTAGCCAGTGTCACCATCGCCAATGGCGTTATTACAGGTACTGCTCAAAACTTGAACCAAGCCTACACCTACATTCTCACACCAACAAATAATGCGGGGTTTGTAACTTGGACCGTCGGGGGTACTTGTCTAGCAGCAGGTGTCTGCTAATTCAGCCAAAATCAGCCAATAGTGGGGACTCTCCCCACTATTGGTGTTTTCTTGTATAACCAATTCATTTTTCTTGCATTTTCCTGCCAAATCGCGAACTATTGGACTATCCTTAATTAAGAACGGTTTAGAACAATAATGTTTGTAGAGACACTTGATACGACGATGAAGGCAACCAAGACCAAAAATATCGCTTTGAGCGGCTTAGCACGACGTTTCGTCGTGGATGGCCTGTTGGGCGAGGATAAGGCACTGAAGGCTCAACAAGAAGCCACCGAAAAAAATCAAACCCTGGTTAATTACTTAGTTGAAAATAACATCCTTAACCCTGCCGATATTGCTTCGACAGCCTCTCAGGACTTTGGCTTACCGTTGATTGACCTCAATGCCTTTGACAGTGAATTACTCCCTCGGGGTGTCGTCAGCGAAAAACTCATCACCAAACACCATGCGCTTCCCCTCTTACACCGCGGTGATAGACTCTATGTCGCTATCTCTGACCCAACAAATCTGGCAGCACTAAATGATTTTAAGTTCCATACTGGGATCAATACCCACGGTATTCTCGTCGAAGAAAATAAACTCGCAAAAATTATCGAAGACGTTCTTGAGGAACAAGAAGCAGCAGCTCTGGGTGACCTAACTGACACCGATCTTGACGAACTTGATATTACTACCGGCGAACTTGAGCAAGATGATGTTTCTGACAAAGAAGCTGAAGATGCCCCAATTGTTCGCTTCGTCAATAAAATTCTTATCGATGCAATCAATAAAGGCGTATCAGATATTCACTTTGAACCCTACGAAAAAAAATACCGCGTGCGATATCGCCGTGATGGCATTCTGTATGAGACTGCGGTACCACCATTAAATCTTGCTCCTAAGATAACCGCACGGCTTAAAGTATTATCCCGTTTAGATATTTCTGAACGGCGAATACCACAAGACGGCCACTTCAAGATGGTGCTCTCAAAAAATCGCGCCATTGATTTCCGGGTAAGTAGCTGCCCAACAGTAGGTGGCGAAAAAGTTGTCCTTAGGGTGCTTGATCCGTCTTCTGCCAAGATTGGGATTGACGAACTTGGCTATGAAAAATTCCAAAAAGAAATGTTCTTGACTGCTATCGGTCATCCTCAAGGCATGGTCCTCGTCACTGGTCCAACAGGTAGTGGTAAAACCATCTCTCTTTATACTGCATTAAATATTCTTAACGAAGAAGAACGTAATATTTCTACCATTGAAGATCCCGTTGAAATCAATCTCCCTGGGATCAACCAAGTCAATGTAAACACAAAAGCAGGCCTGGATTTTGCGACTGCACTTAGAGCCTTCTTACGACAAGATCCCGATATCGTCATGGTCGGTGAGATCCGAGATCTTGAAACCGCAGAAATTGCCATCAAGGCTGCCCAAACAGGTCACCTTGTCTTATCAACATTGCACACCAACAGCGCCCCAGAAACACTAACCCGTCTAGCCAATATGGGAGTACCAACCTTCAATATAGCCACATCAGTATCATTGATTATTGCTCAACGTCTGGCACGACGATTATGCACTCATTGCCGGGTAACAGAAGACGTTCCCGCCGACACGTTACTTAAACAAGGCTTCACCAAGGAACAAGTCAAAGATATAACGCTTTACACCAATAATATCGAAGGCTGCGAACACTGTAAAAATGGCTATGCTGGCCGAGTTGGCCTCTATGAGGTACTTGAGGTAACCAATGATATCGGCAAAATCATCATGGAAGAAGGCACCTCTTTGGATATTATGAAACATGCTAGAGATAATGGTTTTCAGACCTTACGAGAGTCAGGCTTAGTAAAAGTCTATGAGGGTATTACCAGCCTTGAAGAAATCAACCGCGTCACTAAGGATTAAGGATGGCAGACAAGTCAGTACCAAACGTTGAAGTTTTTCTTTGGGAGGGAACCAACAAGCGTGGTGCCAAAATTACCGGTGAAATAACCGGTACCAGCATGGCTATTGTCAAAGCTGAACTTCGTCGCCAAGGTATTAACCCCTCAAAAGTTCGCAAAAAACCTAAAGCACTATTCTCAGATTTACGTAAACAAAAAATCAAACCAGTAGATATCGCTATCGTCACCCGACAGTTGTCAACGATGATTAATGCTAGTGTCCCCATCGTTCAATCCATCGAGATCCTTGGACGCGGACACGAAAATCCCAAAATGCAAGAATTATTAATTGGTATCAAAAATGACGTCGAAGCAGGTAATGCGCTATCCCTAGCCCTAGGCAAACACCCCGAGTTTTTTAACGAATTATTCACTAACCTAGTTGCTGCTGGTGAGCAATCTGGCTCCTTAGATACTATGTTGGACAGGATCGCCCTTTACAAAGAAAAAACAGAATCCTTAAAGGGCAAAATCAAAAAAGCCCTCTTTTACCCAACAGCGGTGATTGTTATCGCCTTGGTCATTACCGCGGCTATGTTAATTTTTGTCGTGCCGCAATTTAAAGAAATTTTCGAAGGCTTTGGTGCTACCTTGCCTGCCCCGACTGTTATCGTGATGAATTTGTCTGAAATATTTCAAAGTTATTGGTACATTATATTTGGTGTCTTATTTGGGGGGGTATATGGCATCATTAAACTCAAAAAAACCAACGAAAAATTCGCCCACTGGCTAGATAAAATTTCCTTAAAGATCCCCATCATTGGTAAAATCCTCCGTAAAGCTGCTGTTGCCCGCTTTGCCCGCACCTTATCAACGACGTTTGCTGCCGGTATGCCGTTAGTGGATGCTCTCGAAGCCGTGTCCGGAGCTACGGGTAACATTCTCTACAAGAATGCAACATTGGATATTCGCGATGCTGTCTCCACGGGTCAGAACATCCACCAAAGCATGCGTACCAGTCAATTATTCCCAAATATGGTCGTTCAGATGGTAGCAATCGGTGAAGAATCTGGTTCCCTCGAGGCTATGCTCAGCAAAGTTGCTGATTTTTTTGAGGAGGAAGTAGATAATGCAGTTGACAGCTTGTCGAGTTTATTAGAGCCAATGATCATGGTAGTACTCGGGGTATTAATTGGTGGTCTTGTGATTGCTATGTACTTACCAATCTTCAAAATGGGTAGTGTTATTTAGTATGGATATCATCGCTGTATTACACGTTTTTCCCATCATTGCCTATGTATTTATTTTCCTCTTAGGATTAGTGATCGGTAGCTTCTTAAATGTCGTCATCCATCGTTTGCCGTTGATGATGTACCGTGATTGGCATGAACAATGCCAAGACTTTGCCAAAGAGCACCCCAACCCGCCGACTGAGAAGCTTAATTTAATGCTCCCACGTTCACGCTGTCCGTACTGCAAACACACTATCAGTGCCAAAGAAAACATACCCATTATCAGTTATTTTCTCCAGCGTGGTAAATGCAAGCACTGTCAAGGAAAAATTTCTCCCCGTTATCCAGTGATTGAAGGCCTTTCGGCTATCCTTGGGATCCTTATATTGTTGCACTTTGGGATCAGTTGGCAAACCGTTGGTGGGCTTATCCTCACCTGGAGCTTGGTCGCATTAAGCTTTATTGATTTGGATGAAAAACTTTTACCGGATAGCTTGACCTTGTTTTTGCTATGGCTGGGCTTGTTTTTGAATCTCTTCAGTCTTTATACCGACATCAATAGTGCTGTAATCGGTGCCATTGCAGGCTATGTGAGTCTATGGGGCTTCACGGCTATCTTTAATTTTATCACCAAAAAACAAGGCATGGGGCACGGGGATTTTAAACTCTTCGCCGTCTTTGGGGCTTGGTTAGGGTGGCAATTATTACCGTTTATCTTACTAGCCGCCTCTGTGGTCGGTGCAATAGTCGGTATTATATTAATTGCCTGCAAAAAACATCAACGCGCAGATCCTATTCCTTTCGGTCCGTACCTAGCACTGGCGGGTTGGATTTGTCTGGTTTTTGGTGAGCATATTACCCATCATTATTTACAATTTTTTCATTGAGTAAGTCATGTTAGTCATTGGTTTAACAGGCGGAATCGGCAGCGGCAAATCTACCGTCAGCCAATTGTTTGCTGATCGTGGTGTACCTATCATTGATGCAGATGCTGTCGCACGGGATGTGGTTGCACCAGGCACCCAGGCCTTACAGCAAATCATCGATAAATTCGGCCCCGAGCTTGTCAATGCCGACGGCCAATTAAATCGCTCCCGCCTACGTGAAATCATCTTTGCTGACCCTCATCACCGCCATTGGCTTGAAGCATTGTTACACCCATTGATTAGAACTGATATGAGCGCACAAATTGATGCCCTCGCTTATCCGTATTGTATTGTGGTGATCCCTTTACTCATCGAGAGTCAGCCTAATGATCGTATTCAACGGATCTTAGTAGTGGATTGTCCGGAGCAATTACAATTAGAACGCACCGCAGCACGGGACAATACGAGTCTTAGCAACGCCAAAATGATTTTGACTCAACAAGCCAGTCGTCAACAACGCTTAGCTGCCGCCGATGACGTTATTAAAAATGACCAAGATTTGTCTCATCTAGAACAGCAAGTAGAAAAACTCCATCAGCACTATCTGCAACTTGCGGATGAGCAATAAGTCCTCAGCCTGATAAGACATTACTCTATTCCTGTACAAATCACAACACCATGCTATATTAAATAAATGGTTACATGGAAGTAATACATTAAATGATCATTTATGAACATCCGCTCAATGAATTAATGCGCACCTGCCTGCGCCTTGAGCAGTTGTTCCAGCAAGCCATTCCCTATATTGATTCGTCCCATAGCACCGACAGCCATATTGCCATGACTTTACTGGGGGATATCATGAGTTTAGTTGAACGCCCCCATTTGAAATCTAACTTCACCAAAGAATTATTGCGCCTCAATACTTATTTGAGCCGGCTCACAGATTGTGAGGGTGTTGATCATACCCGTCTCAGTGATGTAATTGCTGATCTGGATACGCAGCAACAACGCTTACACAGTGCTGATGGTAAATTTGGCCAACGTTTAAAAGAGAATTTTCATTTAAAAACAGTCCGCCAACATGCCCACACAGCAGGTGGAACATCATGCTTTGATACCCCTGCCTATCATCATTGGCTGAACTCTGACGCCGACCGACGACGCGATGATTTACGCCGCTGGTACGCGGAGTGTAATGATGTGCTACAAACGGTGGATCTTATCCTCGACTTAGTGCGTCAATGTGGTGGTATGCGTGATGAGGTGGCCCAACATGGCAGCTTTGATCAAGCTTTAGATGCCACCAAACCCTGCCAACTGGTTCGTATCGCCATGGATAAACACAGCGATCTTTATCCCGAAGTCAGTATTGGCAAACATCATTTGACTATCCGCTACTACCGTTTCAATGACACTGACGACAAGCCCCATCAAACCGAAGAAGATGTGTCATTCAAATTAGCGTGTTGTATTCTTTAGTCAGAATTTATCTTGTCACAAAATCAAAGAGTAAGAGATTGGCTCAAGGTAATATTGTGTCCCCGGACCAGATTTCTGAGCCATTGTGGCACAAATTCATTAACTTATATCAGTTTTTTATCTGGGATATCACCCGGATAATATAGTTTACTATATCAAAAGATAACTTTGATATAGCAAACCATATAGGACTTTTGTCTATCTTGATATAGTCTATAATATCAATATAATTGACTGATATATCGGAGTATATCTATGAGCGACAAGACATATCCAGTGGCAATTATTTCCCAGTTACGTGAAGCACGTATTGCTCAAAAGATGAGCCAGAGGGAGCTAAGCGCTAAGGTGGGTCTACCCCAAAGCCATATTTCTAACATAGAAAGCGGTAAAGTCGATCTCAAAACCTCTAATTTGGTTGAAATAGCCCGCTGTTTGGATTTAGAAGTCATGTTAGTCCCGAGACCACTGATTACCACGGTTAAAGCACTATCCCAGCAAGGTAGCATACTCACAGAGCAAGAAGCAGAGCCGGCTTATCGCTTAGATGAGGAAAATTAATGACATTTCCAACCTTACAAATCCTATTAAATGAGCGTGAGATTGGCACACTCAGTCAATTACCCGGTGATCGCAACTTATTTGTTTTTAACGAGGACTATGTCAATGATATAGCTCGCCCAACGTTGAGCTTATCCTTTAAAGACAAGGCTGGCGGGCTAATCACCAACATCCGACCAACACAAACTCGGTTACCAACGTTTTTTTCAAATTTACTCCCTGAAGGTGAAATGCGAACGTATTTAGCTGAGCGAGCAAATGTCAAACCCGAACGGGAATTTTATTTGCTCTGGGCTTTAGGCGAAGATTTACCTGGGGCTATTAGAGCAGTTCCAATAGCAGACTCCAGACTTTTGCAACTGAATGATGATAGAGATAAATCTGCTAACATAGAGCTAGAAGAAGACCCTTTGCTTCGGTTTTCATTAGCAGGTGTGCAGCTGAAATTTTCTGCACTCAAGAATGCCCATGGTGGCCTTACTATCCCTGCAAATGGCTGTGGTGGTGACTGGATCATTAAACTTCCCGATACCCGCTTTGAAAATGTTCCTGAAAATGAATATGCCATGATGGAGCTAGCGCGTCATATCGGCATTGATGTACCTGAAACAGCATTGGTACCACTCGATACAATTGATGGGCTCCCCACTGAAATAGAGCAACACGGTAAACATGCTTTTGTTATCAAGCGTTTTGACCGTGGTGGCATTAATGGCCGCGTGCATATCGAAGACTTCGCCCAAATTTATGCCGTGTATCCACAACAAAAATACAAAAATGCTAGTTACCGTAATATTGCGGAAGTAATATGGTTAGAATTAGGTGAAGTAGATCTTGTTGAATTTATTCGTCGTTTTGTTTTTAACAGTCTCATTGGTAATGGTGATATGCACTTAAAGAACTGGTCGTTGATCTATCCTGATGGACGTCATCCGCAACTAGCGCCAGCCTATGATTTTGTCTCAACCATACCCTACATCCATAATGATACTTTGGCGCTAAATTTCTTAAAATCGAAGCGGTTCCAAGATTTAAGCCTCGAAGGATTTAAACTATTTGCGAATAAGACAAATTTACCAGAGCATGTGCTACTTGAAACCGTTGCAAACACCGTAGCCGATTTTAAAGCTGTATGGGATAATAGCTTGGAATTCGGTATTGAAACAAAAATAAAAGATGCTATCGATAAGCACTTAGCGAATTTGCCGTTATTTAAGTTATAGACTTATCAAACATTGCTAAGGTAAGGAACTTTTCTATAAAAATCAGATGATGATCTAGTTCATGGTCATAAATCAAGGTAAAAAACCTCCCGCTATGGTCGTAAATCAAGGTAAAAAATCGCTATCCATGGTTGTAAATCAAGGTAAAAGTTGACCAACCACCTCGACAATACCGGTATTCGCTGGAGGGAATTGGTAATTGGGTAGTTCACTGAGGTCAATCCAGCGGATTTCTTGGCCTTCACTACCCTGAGCTATACCGGTGTATTGTGTGACTTGCCAAACATCCAATAACACGCGTTTTTCAGGGTATTCATGTTCGACTTGGCAGAGAGGTTTGGCTTGTTGGACTGTGATATCGACTTCTTCCAATAACTCCCGCGCCAATGCGGCTTCGGTTGATTCATTGGCTTCAATCTTGCCGCCGGGGAATTCCCACATCCCACCACAATGTTGGTGGGAGAGGCGTTTGGCAATTAAGACGTTGCCAGCAGGGTTGATGACAACCCCGACCGCAACCTTAATGAATGCTACCACAACACTGTTTGTATTTTTTGCCAGAACCACAGGGGCAAGGTTCATTACGGCCAACTTTTGGTTCGCTACGGACAAAGGGTTGTTGTTCACCCTGTTCCGCGTCAGCCTCGGCTTGTCCAGTTTCACCCAAGCCTTGCATCGCTGCATGGGTAAAATCCATCATTTGCTGGGCAGTTTGTTGCCGACGCTCGGCTTCAAGGCGCTCAGCTTCATCTTCTGACTGAATTTGTAATTTGCACAGCGTATTTGCTACTGCAATCTTTAAACTATCCAACATGTTGGAGAATAAGTTGAAACACTCTCGTTTGTATTCCTGCTTAGGATTCTTTTGCGCATAACCTCGCAGATGAATACCTTGGCGCAAATGATCCATTTGTGCCAAGTGATCTTTCCAATGAATATCGAGGTTTTGCAACAACACGGTTTTCTCGACTTGGCGCAAAATTTCAGGCTCGGCAAAATCATTCTTGCGCTGGTAAATAGCTGCTAATTCTTGTTGGACACGTTCGATGACTTCTTGGGGTTGCAGATGAGAATTTTCATCGAGCATTTTATTCACCGACAATGTCAAATGGAACTCATGCTCTAAGCGCTTTTGCAAGCCCTCGATGTCCCATTGCTCAGTGAAACTATCCAGCGGAATATATTCCGTTACCACATCTTCAGCCGCATCTTCGATGATTTTGCGGATCGTGTCAGAAACATCCGCTTGTGCCATCAAATCGGCACGCTGGGCATAGACTACTTTACGTTGCTCATTAGCGACATTATCAAATTCAAGCAATTGCTTACGGATATCAAAGTTATGGCCCTCAACTTTGCGTTGGGCATTCTCGATAACCCGAGTCAGCATGCCCGACTCAATAGCTTCACCCTCAACCCCCATCTTTTGCATGATGTTAGCTAAGCGCTCAGACGCAAAAATGCGTAACAAATTATCCCTGAGGGACAAATAGAATCGACTACTGCCCGGATCCCCTTGACGACCAGAGCGACCCCGTAATTGATTGTCAATTCGGCGAGACTCATGGCGCTCGGTACCCAAGACATGCAAGCCGCCGGCTTCTTTGACTTGGTTATGGCGCTCTTGCCATTGGGCTTTGTGGGCGGCAATTTCTGCATCACTTGCACCCTCGAGTTCCGCGAGTTCAGATTCGAGGTTACCCCCGAGCACGATATCCGTACCACGACCCGCCATATTAGTAGCGATAGTGATAGCACCAGGACGCCCTGCTTCGGCGATAATCTTAGCTTCGCGCTCGTGTTGTTTCGCATTCAAGACTGAATGGGGCACATTAGCTTTGTTCAACGCATTCGACAATAACTCTGAACTCTCAATGGATGTTGTACCCACCAACACCGGCTGACCTTTCTCGCGGCAAGCTGTGATCTCTTCGATGATGGCTTTAAACTTTTCTTCTACCGTCATGTACACCAAGTCAGGATGATCTTTACGCTGCACTGGTCTGTTGGGTGGAATAACGATAACTTCAAGGCTGTAGATTTGATGGAACTCATAGGCTTCCGTATCTGCAGTACCGGTCATACCGGCTAGCTTTTCGTAGAGACGGAAATAATTCTGGAAAGTAATACTGGCTAAGGTTTGGTTTTCGTTTTGGATGTTCGCGTGCTCTTTCGCTTCCACCGCTTGGTGCAAACCATCAGACCAGCGACGTCCAGGCATCAAACGGCCCGTGTGCTCATCAACAATGATTACTTCACCATTCTTGACGATATAATCCACATCACGTTGGAATAAACTGTGGGCACGCAACGCGGCATTCACATGGTGCACGAGAGTCGCGTTGGCAGCATCATAGAGGCTTGCGTCTTGGTCTAATAAACCCACCCCCTGCAATAACTCTTCCATGTGTTGATGGCCTGCTTCGGTCAAGAATGCCTGTTTGGCTTTTTCGTCAAGATAATAATCCCCTGGTGATTCTTCGTCTTCGCATTGCGTTAACTGTGGAATGAGCTTGTCGAGGGCACGATAAAGTTCTGAACTATCCTCTGTCGGCCCAGATATAATTAACGGCGTCCGGGCTTCATCGATGAGAATCGAGTCCACCTCATCGACAATCGCAAAATACAAATCACGTTGCACTTTGTCTTCCAGACTAAAGGCCATATTGTCACGCAGATAGTCGAAACCAAATTCATTATTGGTACCGTAAGTAATATCAGCAGCGTAGGCGGCTTTTTTTGCGTCATGATCCATGCTAGTTAAATTAACGCCGGTCGTAATACCTAAAAAATCATAGATAGGTTGCATCCACTCAGCATCCCGTTTCGCTAAGTAATCATTGACCGTAATGATATGCACGCCGCGTCCCGTTAACGCATTCAAATAAGCCGGCAGCGTTGCACTTAAGGTCTTACCCTCACCGGTTAACATCTCAGCGATATTGCCTTCATGGAGCACCATCCCACCAATCATTTGCACATCGAAGTGACGCATGCCCAAGGTCCGTTTAGAGACTTCTCGCACCGTTGCGAAGGCTTCTGGCAAAATGTCTTGTAGGCTTTCCCCGTCAGCCAAGCGCTGGCGAAATTGTGCTGTTTTATCTTTTAACTCAGCATCGGATAATTGCTCAAACCCGGGTTCAAGCTCATTGATGTGTTTAACCACTTTACCTAGACGACGCACAACCCGTTCGTTGCGGCTACCGAAGACTTTTTTGACGACACTGGTTATCATATTGACTCTCAAATTCTCACTAAATCGCTAAATGGTAGGCATTATACCTGGTTTATCGGCTAATTGAATCAGCGATCTTCTCTAAGATGGTGCGTATTCGCCCCTTTTTCAACTGTTGAGCGGCTATTTTAATGTGTGCCGCTGTTTCTGGGCTTGCATTAGCGGCGCGATGGACTTTGGGCCCTGGTAAAGGTGCTTCTTCCGGCTGGATGAAATAACTGATTTGGCGCAGGGCCGCGAGACCTGGCTGGCGGCGTAATTTGGCCAATAAATCAGGAATTTGGTAACGCAGCATCGTTGCAAATGCGGGACTCGTGACGGCCAGCACCATTTCCCCATCGCGATAATTAGCAACGCGAATATAGGGATGAACCTCTTCATCGAGAAATTGTTTGAGAAACTCATCTAGGCTGCTAAGCTGGTACACCCGCTCAACAAGATTTCGAGCAAGGGGATCGTGGCTATCATAGAGACAATCAAGAGATGATTTGGCCTTCTTACGGCGCCTCATCCCAGACCTATGCCGGCACCGTCGCTAAAGTACTGACCAAGGCTGGTTGTAGAAACATAGCTGGTGCCTTTGCTTCGTCCTCAAAGGTCACATATTCCCAAGCCTCTTGGTTAGCCAACAGCGCTTTGATCAAGGTATTGTTCAAACCATGACCTGATTTGTGACCGCGGAACGTACCAATGATACTAGAACCGAGCAAATATAGATCACCCACCGCATCGAGGATCTTATGGCGAACGAACTCATCGTCATAACGCAGACCATCTTCGTTCAAAATACGGTAGTCATCCACTACAACTGCGTTGTCTAAGCTACCACCAAGGGCAAGATTCATTTCTCGCAAACGCTCATAGTCAGACATAAAGCCATAAGTACGGGCACGACTGACTTCTTTGACAAACGAGGTAGTGGAGAAATCCAGCTCTGCGCGCTGAGCCCTATCCAAGAAGACAGGATGGTCATAATCGATGGAAAAATCCACCTTGAAGCTATCACTAGGCTCTAGCCAGGCGAACTTATCGCTGCCAGAGGTATCAGCCTCTTGGACCATGATTTTTTGTTTGATGCGAATGAAACGTTTGGCTTTGTTTTGTTCTTCAATACCCGCAGATTGGATCAAGAATACAAAAGGCCCTGCACTACCATCCATAATCGGCAATTCAGGAGCTGTGACGTCCACATAAGCATTATCGATACCCATACCCGCCATCGCTGAGAGCAAATGCTCTACGGTAGAGATACGTACGTCTCCGGCTGCTAACGTAGTGGCTAATCGAGTATCCCCCACATTCTCAGCGCAGGCTTTGATTTCAACTACTGGATCTAAGTCCGCCCGACAGAAGACAATCCCGGTATCAACAGGGGCTGGACGCAGGGTAAGATAGACTTTTTTGCCGGTATGTAGACCCACACCGGTGGCGCGGATGATATTCTTCAGTGTACGTTGTTTGAGCATTTTATTGCCTTATGTTGTCTCCACCTAGATCGGCGCTCGAAGTACCGACCAGATCTACTGGAATTCTGGCCGGCATTCTAGCACAAATCTGCGCCTATTGTAACAGTTTTAAGCGGTCTCTTCCTGACGTCGTAAAAAGGCAGGAATATCCAAATAATCAACGTCTTGCGTGGCATTGACGACAGTCTTATTGGGGCTCGCCGCAGGCTGTTGACGCATCACCGTAGGGCGCTCTAACTGCTGGTAGTCCATAGAGCCATCACTCTTCATGCTGCCAGAAATACGGCCCATCGTGCCAGCACCCACTTCGCCGAGACCAGTAACCACCACGGTTACCCGCATTTCGTCGGTCATCTCAGGGTCAATAACGGTACCAACCACCACAGTAGCATTCTCAGACGTGAAGCTCTTCACTGCTTCACCCACTTCTTCGAATTCACCGATAGACATATCAAGGCCCGCGGTGATATTCACCAAAATACCTCGGGCGCCATTTAAATTCACATCTTCAAGCAATGGGCTTGCAATGGCCGCTTCAGCGGCATCACGTGCACGATTCTCACCTGAAGCAGAACCAGTACCCATCATCGCCATGCCCATTTCAGACATCACGGTACGCACGTCCGCAAAGTCGACGTTAATAAGACCAGGACGGGTTATCAGCTCAGCAATACCTTGCACGGCACCGTGTAATACATTGTTGGCAGCCTTGAAGGCATTTAGCAACGAAATATTTTTGCCGAGTACGCTCAATAGTTTGTTGTTAGGAATAGTAATCAATGAATCCACATATTGACTCAATTCACGAATACCATCATCAGCAACTTGTAAGCGTTTACGCCCTTCAAACGAAAATGGTCGCGTCACAACTGCAACAGTCAACACATCCATTTCTTTGGCAATCTTAGCGACAACAGGCGCTGAACCGGTACCCGTACCACCGCCCATGCCCGCAGTGATAAAGACCATGTCCGCGCCGGTTAAAAATTCGCGAATTTTTTCGATGTCTTCTTCTGCAGATTGGCGACCTACTTCTGGGTTTGCACCCGCGCCAAGACCTTTTGTGATTTGTTCACCTAACTGCATGCTCGGTGCACTGGAATTCATTAACGCTTGCGCGTCTGTATTTGCAATCAAAAACTCAACACCCTCGATGCGTTCAGACACCATGTGCTCAACAGCGTTACCGCCACCGCCACCAACGCCGAATACTTTAATCACTGCACCGCGAGCATTATCGTCCATCACTTCAAACATTATCATCTCCTTAAAAAAATTGTTCTAAACTGTTAAAAATTACCTTGAAACCAACTGCGCATTTTGCCAAACATTGACTTCATACTGTTACTCATCATCACTTCTGGTGGACGATGACGTTGTTGCTGTTGCTCCAACCCATACAGCAACAAACCAGCCCCTGTTGCGTATATTGGGTTACGCACGACTTCTGCCATCCCAGAAACATGTTGCGGAATACCCATACGAACAGGTGCATTAAACACCGCTTCGGCAAGCTCAATTGCACCGGGTACTTTAGACGCACCACCGGTTAACACTAATCCCGCTGGGATCAAATCTTCAAACCCACTACGACGCAATTCCGCTTGGACCAACGCAAATAATTCATCATAACGGGGTTCTACCACTTCCGCTAAGACTTTGCGTGGCAAGCGACGACCTGGGCGCTCACCCACACTAGGAACTTCAAGCATCTCGCTGGCATTGGCCATGCTTACTAACGCGCAAGCATGTTGTAATTTGATTTGTTCTGCAGCCTGGGTCGGCGTACGTAATGCCACCGCAATATCGTTTGTGACTTGATCGCCCGCGATGGGGATCACTGCTGTATGGCGAATCGCACCGTCAGTAAAGATAGCAATATCCGTCGTACCACCACCAATATCAATCATACACACACCGAGTTCTTTTTCGTCTTCGGTGAGTACAGAATAGCTAGATGCTAATTGTTCGAGAATAATATCTGCGACTTCTAAACCGCAACGGCGAACGCATTTATAGATGTTTTGGGCAGCACTGACAGACCCCGTTACCATGTGTACTTTAGATTCCAAACGTACCCCACTCATACCCACAGGTTCGCGAATACCATCCATATTATCAAGGATAAACTCTTGTGGTAGGACATGAAGAATTTGTTGGTCTGCAGGGATAGCAACGGCTTTGGCCGCATCAATCACGCGGTTAAGATCCGCGGGAGAAACTTCATTATCACGAATGGCAACTATTCCGTGAGAATTTAAACTGTTGATGTGACTACCCGCAATACCGGTGTAGGCAGAATGAATTTGGCAACCCGCCATCAATTCTGCTTCTTCTACCGCCCGTTGAATGGATTGCACGGTTGACTCGATATTAACCACAACGCCGCGCTTCAAACCCCGTGACGGATGGGAACCAAAACCAATGACATCGATACGTCCATCAAGGCTCACTTCACCCACCAAGGCAACAATCTTGGAGGTCCCAATATCCAATCCGACGATTAGATTTTTTTCTATTTTCTTTGCCATTTAATTTTCATCTCCTGCCCTGGGCACTATTGTCTAAGCCTGCTTCGCACCGCGCCACCGTACCGCCATACCATGGGGGTAACGCAAATCTACATACACCACATCATCATCACGACCGTCAATGACTTTGGGGTATGCCTTCACAAACCGCGTAACACGTTCATTCACATCGCTGTGACCAATGACCACTTCTAGGCCATTTGATAATTTCATCCGCCATGCATTGCGTGGACTTAAGCGTAATTCGGTTACGGTTAACCCCAGCGGCTGTAACTGTTGGCTTATTGTATTGAATTCTCGGAATACTTCTAGCTCTTGACCCGCCGGACCGGTCAATTTTGGCAAGTTTTTTTGGGTATCACCCTTGAGCGGGGTAAAAACTTCACCACTGTTGGTTAAAATGCTGTCTTTGTTCCAATTTGCCGCTGCTTGTTTCTCATTTATGTGTATGACTAACTTGTCAGGCCAGACGCGTTTGACGTCGGCTTTCGCCACCCACGGCAGTTGTTCCACATGGTGTTTGATTTTATTCATCTTCATGGCAAAGAAACCATGATCCGTATCAGGCACCACCACATCTTGCAGCGCTTGCCGATTGATATGAGGATACTCCCCTGTCACTTTGACCGTGTTAATCGGAAACCATGACGCACTCATGAAGTGGAGATAAATCCACAAGCAGGCAACCAGTAACAACAGAGCGATAGAAAGTTTGGTAACTCGAGGCGAGCGCCAAGGCCGTTGGCTATTCCCTTGCCCCCGTGTGGCTTGGTATCGGTTGACGTCGGTGTAATTGGACATCCTAATCTAACTCACTTTTCCTTGCTCGCTCTTTCCCTAAGCGGCGTTATTGTCTCTTCTATGGCCAAAAATTGACAAAAAACCTGAAATCTTTCATCAACTTACAAAAATTAACCATTTGAGCAAAATATGTCAACCCCTTAGGGGGAAATAATTGGAATTAATCACTACATGTTGTATTTTTGTCGGCAATGGTACAAGTAGGAGTGCATCAACAATGACCAAACCCAATGCCCATGACGTCGAAAAAATCATTGCTGAGTATACTGAGGAGTATTGTTATATCCTCGAGTTAGCCTACGGTCCTGGTTTAATGTCTGAAGGGGGTGCTGAGGCGATTGAGTCAATGTTCGAACATATCACATTGGATGGCACAAAAGCATTAGACATTGGTGCAGGACTTGGCGGTGTTGCCCATTACCTTGTGCAACAGTACGCGATGCATATCACCGGTCTTGAAATTAATCCGTGGATGGTGGCTGAAGCCGGTCGACGTGTGACACCTGAACTAAAAGACAAACTCGACTTTGTCGCTTACAGTGATCCAGACACGTTGCCGTTTGGGGATGGCTTATTTGATATTGTTTACAGCAAAGGTGTATTAACGCATATTGCTGACAAAACTTCATTGTTTAACGAAGTGCACCGCACCTTAGATGCGGATGGACATTTCGTTATTAATGATTGGTTGAGTCCCACTGATGGCCAATGGGGTCCTATCATGCAATCAATGTGTGAGCTTGAAGATTTGACTATTTATGGTGTATCACCCACACACTATATCAAACTGCTCAATGATGCGGGTTTCAAGGTGCTGCATCAAAATAACCGCAGCCCTGCACATCAGCGCTATAACGCCGATATTGCTGCCCGCCTCAGTGAACCTGCCAATGCCAAAGAATGCCAAGAGCGGTTTGGTCATGACGCCTGGCAAGAGTCCAAAGAATCCTATGCTTTAATCGCCAAAGCCATCGAGGCAGGTGAATTGCTGGTGTATGAGTTCGTGGCTAGTCGCCAATAATGTGCACTTCTGGGATTAAACACACCCCGTGGGCGGCTTCAACTTCCTGGCGCACATGATTAATGAGTTGTTCGATGTCAGCAGCACTTGCATTACCGTCATTAACGATGAAGTTGGCATGTTTTGGTGAAACTCTCGCACCACCAATCGCGTAGTTTTTGAGGCCACAAGCTTCAATTAAGCGCGCGGAATGATCCCCTGGCGGATTACGGAAAACCGATCCGCAACTGGGCTCACCGGTAGGTTGCGTTGAGGCACGGCGGTCGAGTAATTCGCGAATTTGTTGCAAGGATTTATCTTTGTCGCCGGGGCTTAATTGAAAATACCCCGCTAAAAACCACTCATCCGCAGGTTTAACCACACTGCGATAGGCAATTTCAAATTCATCCGGTGTGCGTTCGATAATCTCACCCTTGCGGTTCACTGTTTCAACTTTGATAACATGGTTCCAGGTTTCGCCACCAAAACAACCCGCATTCATTGCTAACGCGCCACCGATCGTGCCTGGCACGCCGGCAAGAAATTCTACCCCGGTTAAACTATTACGCGCACAACCCCGTGCCGCTTTGGCACAAGCAACGCCGGCTTCGATACGCACAATATTATCGGTAACTTTATCAAAGCCCGTCAAACGCCCTTGTGTCGCGATAACAACAGCTGCAACCCCACAGTCGCGCACCAATAAATTACTGCCTAAACCAATCCAAATAATGGGTAAACGCTCAGGCACTTGCGTCAAAAAATCCGCTAAGTCATGGGCATCCGCTGGCCGGTATAAATACGTTGCCGGGCCACCCACACGCCAAGAAGTGTAATCTGATAACGAGATATTCTCATGTAGTTCGCCACGGATAGGCTTGTCGATAATGATTTTACTCATGATTATCCGCTTCAATCTTCAATTCAATGGCAGCCAGGCGTGTAGCGACATTACCAATATCCCCTGCCCCTTGAGTTAATAAAATATCTCCATCTTTTAACACATTGGCCAGAGTCCCTGGTAACGCTTCAACATTGCCGACAAAAATGGGGTCGACTTTACCCCGTTGGCGAATGGTTCGGCATAGACTGCGGCTGTCGGCGCCTTTGATCGGCTCTTCACCGGCAGAGTACACATCTAGCATCAACAAGACATCCACATCTGCAAGTACTTGAGCAAAGTCATCAAATAAATCATGGGTACGACTATAACGATGGGGTTGATACGCCATCACTAAACGCCGCTCGGGCCAGGCTTGGCGCACAGCAGAAATGGTTGCTAAAACTTCGCGGGGATGATGACCATAATCATCTACCAATGTCACTTGCCCCTGGCGCGTTTGATAGTCACCGTAGATCTGAAAACGCCGGCCAATGCCTTGAAAATTCTCGAGTGATTGCGCAATCGCGGTATCAGACACACCTAATTCCGTGGCTACTGCAATTGCCGCTAAGGCATTCAATACATTGTGTTCACCGGGCAAATTCAAGGTAACCGTTAACGGCTCTCGCTCCGGACGCAATACAGTGAAATGGTTTTTGGTGCAATCATGGCGCATATCCACCGCACGTATATCCGCATCATCGGCAAAGCCGTAGGTAATAATCGGCCGGGAAATTTGCGGTAAGATTTGTCGTACAATAGGATCATCAACACACAGCACGGCTAACCCATAAAACGGCAAATGGTGCAAAAACTCAATAAACGTCTGTTGTAATTTGCCAAAATCACCGCCATAAGTCCCCATATGATCGGCATCAATATTAGTGACAATGGCATTGACGGGTTTTAAATTCAAAAACGACGCATCACTTTCGTCAGCTTCGGCCACCAAATAACGACTGGCCCCTAGTCGTGCATTCGTTCCCGCACTATTCAAACGCCCACCAATCACAAAGGTCGGATCTAAATCGCCTTCTGCCAATAAACTCGCGACTAAACTCGTGGTCGTAGTTTTGCCGTGGGTACCGGCAACTGCAATACCATGACGAAAACGCATAAGTTCCGCTAACATCTCGGCCCGTTGCACCACAGGGATGCGGTTTTGTTTCGCCGCTTCAATTTCAGGGTTATCGGCATGAATAGCAGTAGACACCACCACAACATCAGCATTGGCAACATTATCCCGTTGATGACCAATCATTAATTTAGCGCCGAGTTTTTGTAGGTGTTGGGTGACGGGGTTTTCACGAATATCCGAGCCAGAGATCTCATAGCCCATATTCAATAAGACTTCGGCGATGCCTCCCATACCTGAGCCGCCGATGCCGACAAAATGAATTCGGCGCACTCGCCCCATGGCAGCATCACATTGCTGCTCGTATTTAGTGTTTGTTGGCACCCATGGCTCCTAAGCATTGTTCTACAACCCGCTTGGTCGCGTCCTTGTTGCCAAGCGCATAAGCAGCTTGGGCCATTTGGGTGAGTTCGTTACGGTCCTCAGCATACGTCATGATTTGCTGAGCAATATCTTCGGCTGAAATCGTGCGTTGCGGCATAATGATCGCAGCCCCGGTATTTTGTAAAAATTTAGCATTAACGGTTTGGTGATCATCTACTGCGGTGGGATAAGGGATCAAAATACTCCCCACTCCTGCTGCGGTTAATTCACTCACCGTCGTAGCGCCCGCGCGACAGATGACTAAGTCTGCCCAAGCGTAGGCTTCTGCCATGTTATCCATGAATGGTTCCACACGAGCCTCTACTCCGACACCAATATAAGCTTGTTTAGTCGTACCTAATTGCAGCGTGCCGGATTGATGCCAAATATGGGGTTGTTTATCCTTGGGGATCTTGTTGATGGCCATGGGCATGATTTTATTCAGCACTTCAGCGCCCTGACTACCGCCTAAGATTAATACCCGCAAGCCATTGTCATGGCCAGGAATGCGTGTTGAGGGATCGGGTAACTCACAAATACTACGACGCACAGGATTACCCGTATAGGTAATGTGTTTTTTGGCTTTGAAGGCACCGGGAAAAGATTCACAGACTGAGCTGGCAAGGCGGGATAAGACTTTGTTGGTTAAACCTGGGATAGTGTTTTGTTCATGAATTACCAGAGGAATTCGCAATAACCAGGCGGCTAAACCACCAGGGCCACTGACGTAACCACCCATGCCAATAACTAAATCTGGGTCAATAGACTTGATAAGTGCTTTGGCTCGGCGCACCGCCTTAAATAAGCGAAACGGGGCTGTTAGTTTGCGTTTAAGCCCCTTGCCGCGGATGGCAGCAATTTCAAGCACGTGGAGCTCAATTTCTGCCTTGGGGACGAGTTTAAATTCGAGGCCTTGTTTGGTACCCAACCAGACCACTTCATGGCCTTGTTGCTTGAGCTCATCGGCGATGGCTAATGCCGGAAAGATATGGCCTCCGGTGCCACCGGCCATGATGAGGATCCTTTTTTTCATGTTTCACTGCCCTATAAAGTCTTACCCAGTCTCGCCATAAATAGTAGCCCATTTAGGGAGATTTTTGAACCAGCAATTTGCCTATAACATGTACTTAGACGACATCGCAAATTGCTCGACCCGAGCTTCGTAGTCAATCCGCAAAATGATGCCTAAAACTGCACACATAATCAACACACTACTGCCGCCATAGCTCATGAGTGGCAAGGTCAAGCCTTTGGTGGGCAGCATGCCGGCATTGACGCCGATATTGATCATAGCCTGCAAACCTATCCATAGGGCGAAGCCATAGGCCATGAAAGCAGCAAAAAGGCTGCCCTGATGTTGGGCACGGCGGCCAATCAGCAAGACTCGACTCACCAGCAAGGCAAACAAGCCCAGTACCGCGAGCATGCCCACCAGGCCAAGTTCTTCTGCCAAGACAGCAAACAGGAAATCTGTATGGGCTTCGGGGAGGTAGAAGAGTTTTTGGATACTGTCGCCCAAGCCAACCCCAAACCAGCTGCCACGACCAAATGCAATCAGGGATTGGGTTAATTGATAGCCGCTGCCGAATTGATTGGCCCAGGGGTGGAGGAATGTTGTGAGACGCTCAACACGGTAGCTGGACGAAAACGCCAATACGCCCATGGCACCGCCCACAACTAGCAACAACAGAACAAAATAACGAAACCGCACGCCGGCTAAGAACATCATTCCAAGTGCTGTAGCCATTATGACAACAGCGGCACCAAAATCCGGTTCCGCCAGCAATAACACAGCCACCACACTCAATACAATCATGGGTTTTATAAAGCCCATAGCATGAGTTTTGATAGCGTCTTGGAAGCGTTCTAAATAACTAGCAAGGTAAATGATAACGAACAGTTTTGCGAGTTCAGAGACTTGCATACCAATGGGGCCAACACCAATCCAACGGGTGGAGCCATTCACATGGTGACCAATACCGGGGATCAGTACAAGCAATAATGCTGCTAATGCGATTAATAACAACGTGCCACTTGCCCGTTGCCATTTATCAATTTCAACCCGAAAAATAAAACACGCCAAGCCTATGCCTAACAGCAAGTGCGCGCTTTGGCGGAACAAATAATGAAACGGCTGGCCATATTGTCTGTCGGATATCACCATGGATGCAGACGCCACCATGACCACACCGAATATGATTAAACCTACAGCGGCTAGCACCAACCAGCCATCGTAGAAGCGAATGGGCTTGAGTTTGTCCGCGCCCATACTGGCTGAAGCCGTCCGTGTATTAGCTCTCATGCAATAATTCCCTGACGCACTCACAGAATTGTTGGCCCCTGTCTTCAAAGTTTTTGAACATATCAAAGCTGGCACAGGCTGGGGATAATAAGACTATATCACCGGGTTCTGCTTGCTGTCCGGCGGCGCGGACCGCTTCAACAAGACTGTCGGCTTGCAAGAGTTTAGTTTTATCACACAATGCCCGCTCGAGAAGATTGGCATCTTGGCCGAATAGTATGGCCGTTTTGACGTGTTGTTCGACAACGTCAGTCAGTTCCGCAAACTCGGCGTCTTTGGCAAGACCGCCTGCTAACAGAATAATATTGCCCGACGTGCCTTCGGCAAGCCCGGCAATAGCTGCCGCTGTCGCACCCACATTGGTGCCCTTAGAGTCGTTATACCAATTAACGCCCTGGTGTTCTGCCACCCACTGACAACGATGAGCAAGGCCGGTAAAGTCTTCCAGCGCTTCAAGCATCGGCGGTAAGGGGAAATCCGCACTGTAACCGATAGCTAACGCGGCAAGCGCATTCAGCCAATTATGGCGGCCTTTGATCTTGAGCGCCGAGGTTGGTAGCAATAATTCATCGCCAAACGCTAAATACCATTCATCATCGTGATAGCGCAGGCCGAATTCGTCTTCTTCAGGTTCACTCCCACCAAAGCTAAATTCATCCGCCTCGCAGTCTTCATGAGGCCAAGTGAATTCATCATCGCGATTCACTACAACGATTTCACAATCGTCATAAATCGGCATTTTGGATTCGACGTATTCAGAGATATCGCAGTAACGGTCCATATGATCCGGGGAAATATTCAAAATACTCGCCACATAGCAAGAGAGACTCTCGGTAACTTCGAGTTGGACGTTAGAGAGTTCAAGAATATAAAACTCTGGGGTTTCCTCAGCTAACAAATCCAGCGCCGGGGTGCCAATATTGCCCCCCACTAAGGCATCAATATCCGCATATTCTGCCATTAAGCCTAATAGCTCAGTGACTGTGGACTTGCCATTGGAGCCAGTAATACCAATGATATCGGCATCAGCATCCCGGGCAAATAACTCAATATCGCCAATAACTGATACGCCTAAATCACGGCAATGTTGGAGCATTTGTTCGATAGGTGATGGCGGGATAGCTTTGGCTTGGCTCTTGGCCAACGTCGGTTCCGCGAGATAAAGCCCGGGGCTCACGATAATTTCTTCCGCATCGTGGAGGATAGCTTCGTTAAACTCCCCTAACAGCACTTCGATATGGGGGTATTCTTGACGAAACACTTGCAGCCCCGGCGGATTATCCCGGCCATCCATGACGATGAAATCCTCGCCCAGACTCGCCAAATAACGCGCCGCCGACAGGCCTGATTTACCCAAACCCAGTACTACACGATAAGCGTCTGTCATATCCTCTCCCCTGTTTCGATTCGCTGAAACATACCCGATTATCGCAAAAGATGGGGCGGATGGCTATGGTGTGAGGGTTACCTGGTAATGCTGCTTTTACTGGTGTAATAAATCCGTATTTCTGCCAACTCTATTTAAATCACGAATAGCGGCGGACTCTGTAGCGATACGCAGGGGGCGATTATCCAGTTTAAGTGTGTTATCGAGAATATTCATTATTGACCGCTTCGTGTGGGTAAACTCAATAACACCATAAGGCGTGTAAAATACACCGCGCCGCCCTGTAGTCATTACCGTCAGCCTCATTGGGACTTGCGAAATAACACCATACTCACTCAGCATCGACTCAAGGCTAACATAATTATATTCTCCACGACGCAACGCAATGGCAATCCGCTCGATGGTATAGCTATCAAAGCTCTTGGCACTTGGATAGACGTAAACATTTTTACAGGCACGCTTTAGGTGTCCTTTGGCCACTAAGCGGGTCAAGGCTTCAGAAAAGGCCTTGGAAGTATCGTCTGGGAAGAGTTTGCGCAGATCACGCTTCAGGAAGACATAATGCCCCTGTTTATCCCATTGATTCAAAACATTGATAGCCTCTGCTTGCTTCATAAAGTAAGTCTACACTAATACCATAAAAATATGGTATTAGCGTAGACTTGTGGAAGATTTGGATAAATTTTGTGGGGTTGGTTGGGGTTGTGTAGCTAGAAACAAAAAACCGCGGACTAGCCGCGGTTTTTTGGGTTAGATCTTCGGGTGAAGATTAGCGTCTGTTACTTGGCTTAGCGATAGCCACAGGTGCAGACTTAGCGTTCTCACTACCAGCTGCATTTACTTCACCACCTTCCGTAGGTACCGATACAGGCTGCGTTGCATCCTGAGCTGGCCCACCTTTACAAATACCCGCTGCAAGTGAAGCACTTAGCAAGCTACCCTGACTGTCAGGATGAGAGCTTAATATCACACTATCAGCCTGCTGCCGTTCCGCTGCGGCAATAGCCACAGGTGATGTGCCCACAATAGAACCTTGCTCATCCGGTAGCACACTTGCTTGCCGCTCATCATCTGAAGTAGAGCGTGGGCTAGGTGCTGGTGAAGATCCCGTTGAACTAACATCAGAATCAGTTTGGTGTTGTTCAGGAGTGTAACACTCACGTTCACCTTCTTGTTGTGATAACAATATTTCATGCTCAGAATCAGTTATCATACTCAACTGCCCTAGTGCCGCATCTCTAGGCTCAGCCATTAGAATGCTATCTCGGATATTATCCGTCAGTATTCTTGCCTGAGCAGCATTTTTCTCAGATTCATCTTTACTGTGAACTGCCGCATAAACGATGTCCAGGTATTCTTGAGGATAAAATATACTCAAAATACCATCGGTATCCTTTCCATCCCCTGCTAAGTAACGGGATACAACGGTTTTAATGCCATCACAATTTCTAAGCTCAGCATCGGCACGTTCACGCTTAGCCTCAACATAGTAACGAATCGCCTCAGCAAACTTTATTTTTAGCTTATTTAGATTCCCTTGGTCTTCATCAAATAAGAACACCGTCAACAAAGCTTCCTTGACTGAAAGGCTCATTTTATGAAGACGTCTATCCAACTCTTCGTCTTTATACCCTTTGCGTTTAAGCACAGGAAGCCACTGTTGATTCTGAAGCGTCTCATACGGATAATTAATAGGCAATGGCGCGGCATACGTCGCACCAAACTCATTTTTAGTTATCGCTGACACATCTAAAGCCCCAAAAATTGGTTTTTTGTCTGGATTTTTAGGATCTCGATAACCATATAGGTAGAGCATTGCATATTGCGCTTTAACACTGTCATTTTGTAGGAATTTCTGAAGGAAAAGATCTATCCTGCGAGCTCGACTGTCTAGAGTAAGAAACTCTTGAGATTTAGCTTCTGCTTTAGCTTTTTGCAGAATAGTTCGATTCCTCTCACTGAGTAAGAAGTCACAAATAGAGCTGATCTCATCACTATTGAGCTTGCTTAGACAGTAAGGTAGCGCCATTTGATGAGTACCATTTACAACAATATCGACAACTTTAGCTTTATTGATAAAGTGACCTAGTTGTTGTTTTTGCCTAGTGGTACCCAATCGCTCGATTAACAATAAAATTCTTGTCAGCTCCTGTGGCTTATAATTAAAGTAATAATTAAGATTTACGCAACCACCCTGGTCTGCATTAAAATACATTAAATGTCTGACAAGCGATGCTACTGAAAAATCAATTTCACGCTTACCATAATAGCTCTGTTTTACTGAAGTACCGGCACGCCGCTCTTGGGCAATATCTTCTAGTAAGCGATCAACATCACTATTTAACTCTGGGAACTCTGTAAACCCATCATCCTTAACAGCCTTAAGATAACTATCAATGCTACCAGTAATATGTAAAACGCTAGGTGAGCTTAATCTAGCTTTAACCAAAGCCAATCTTTCTTCACCGATAAGATCTTTACGGTATTCAACAAAAGTCATGAAGTCATTTTTCTGCTGCAGACTTGCATGCCGCCTAAATTGCTCTAGCAACTGTAGTTTATCTTTCGTTAACTGACCTTCATCACTGGTTGCTGGTTCATTCAAGCAAGCAAGTACTTCGCTAGCTCCTAAAATACCTGAGACATTTACTAGTTCAAATGATTCCGCAAGCTGCCTAACTGTATCTTTGACAGCTTCTAAGCATTCAACGCCTTGGACCGCGCGAATGTTATTTTTCGCAGACATCACCTTGGTGACGATACCACCCTCAGATAGCTCACCAACAATAGCAGATAATGCAAAAGATAAACGTCCCTTGATTCGTCTCAGACTCTGTGCATCAAGAGTCTTAAGCAGATATACTAAGTACTCTTGCTCACTAGGTTGAAGCAACGGAAGCTCGTCAATCAAAGCCGTGAAGTCTTTTATTGATTTTTTGCCTGCATCTTTAATTAAGCTTGCTAAGCCCGGAGCCTTATATTCCAGCCTTAATACCATTGACTCCAACAATATGGCTTCAGCATTTTGCATTGACAGCTGTGGTTGTTCCGTAGCATGGGTCGATGGTATTTTACTCAATTGCTCACGATACTCATGAATCAATACAGGAAAACCTAGATGATATACTTGCTGTCCATCGATTACGCCCATTAATTTGTCGCTCAACAGGCGGATATGCTCATCACATCGATTAAGTTCAGCTAGTCCATTAGTGTGTTTACTAATATGGCGAGACATTAAGCATGCTTCTTCTGAAGTTATAATGCATTCATCTGGACATACATTTGTATAGTAAACTTCTACCCCTGTTGGTAAGTTAACTTGTTTAGAGTCTGGCTCATGCTTACTAAGCTTAACTAACTTCCAAATAATACTCGCATACGCACCATACTGTTCAAACTCAGCTTTAGCTTCTTCGTACTCTTCCTGGGTAACCTCACGTTGTCCAAGCTTAGCATCAATGATAAGAAGTAATGCACTGACTAAATGTTCCACATAAACACTGGCTTCACTAGCATTAACCAGTTGACCTCTAAGACGACTAAGTGCAACTTCATCACCTGGAAGATAACTCTCAAAGGCTGAGTATAAAGCATCCCAGCTAATTGGAGTACCGTCGCGATGTAATAGACGTTGGTCACCATCTTGACTCACATTCAAGAGTTCAACAAACCTACCTAGCAGCGGTAAATGTTTTGAAGCGAACTCATGATAACGTGCTAGCTCCGCTTTGGTAGCAGCAAGTCGTTCATGATGCTGACGCACACGCTTTTGATATTTAGCTTCATCTTCAAAAGCATAATTAGCCGTTTCTTTGATTGAGCTTTTCTTACTAACATCACCTTTAAACACTGTATGTCTAGTCGGTGCTTGTATTGGGTGATTGATAAACACTTGAAGTGCTTCCAGCGCAGATACGACTTGCTGACCTAGGACCGCTTTTTTGTCATTTAACAACTGATCAATCTTGTTATTAAGAAGCTGTTTACGCTCAGCATCCAACAACGGTAATAAATCAAAGAACTTAGCATACTCGCTTTTATCACGTTCTCCTGTACTTGAATCATATACAGGCAAAACAAAATAAAGCTTAGAAGCAACCTGGTCTAGTTGACTCATTACATTGCTAAACTGTTGATTCACATAGCTATTCTTTTCAGTGATAGCCTTAATCTCATCCTTAACACCAACATAAGCTCCTGTGATTGTTTTGTGTAAATCACTAACAATCTTAGAATCAATATCTTCCATATGCTTGCGTATAGCTTGTTCCTCGTCATGGGCAAGTATGCTTTCTGCAGCAACATAAACACGATGTTGAGCCATTTGAAGTACTTTTGGCATTGCACTAACTGTGCGCTCAACGTCAGAGACATCTGTGCCTTCAGCTACTATTGCTTGGTGAGTTAGCAAGCTCGAAGCACCTCGCTCTGCGTCGTATAGTTTAGCGTGAAGTGAACGTAGCAATTTGTAAGCATCATCTTTACAAGTATCAATAATCAAGATCAAGTCAGCAAGCAATTCAGCGTGACTTATGTTGAGATTATTAATTGTAACTTCATAGGCACCCCGCATTCTTGAAGGCAATAGCGCAAATAAAACCGACTTAACATCATTAATATCAATTTTATTGTCACGCAGTTCATTGATGAGTTGATTTCTATCAAGTTTTGTATCTAGACCTACCATTCCTGCTATAGTTGCAACAGCTCTTGCGACTGTTTCAGTAGTACCCATGACTTTCCCGGAGAACTTTTCCGCTGTGGTTTTGATGTTTTCTTCAATCTCACTAAGCTTCTGGGCTACTCTCGCCTGGTATTCATGCGGCTTTTCTTTCTGCTCAGGAACAACAGAGTCCTCAGCATCACGTTGCACTGCTCTTGCAACCCTTCGTGCCCTTGCCAGCATATCTAGTTCAACAAAATTTGCGATAATTGTAGATGCATGCTCTTTCAGACGAGATAACTGCTCTCCGTTTGCTGCTTCTGCAGACTCATGTAGCTCGCTCCCTCCTGTCAGCCAAGCAGAAAAAGCAAGTTTCTCCCGCTCTTCAGCATCTTCAACAGAGAGTACTGACTCAATATATTCAGCAATTACTGGTAAATATTTACTCTGCTCTTCTTTGCCAATCTGTACTCGTTGCAGGTACTCAGCAAGATATGCAAATCGGCCAGGCTCAGAACCCAGTTTAGGATATTGAAGGAAATCGCCCACAGTAACGCTGACTTTAGGTTTCTGAGCTTTAACTTTAGCTTTCTCCTTAAAATATTCATTTAAATATGCAACATGACCACTAAAATTATCCTGATTAACTAAAAGCTTACGTACATTGGCTTTTTCATTACGTGTTGTGAATGGATCCAGCGGCAAGGTTAAGAAACCTGCAAATGGATCGCCATCAACCGCTGAATCAACCCCATCTTGATTTGGTTTGGTTCGTAATGCATCGAATGCTTTAGGATCATATGAAGATTCCCCCTTGCATTTGGTCAGCTCCTCACTAAGCAACTGAAGCTCTCTCTCAATCCCAGGCAAAGTCTCTGTATCTAGAAGTCGCTCAGCCGATGCTCGCAGAATTAAGCGTTGGTTACTTGCCAGATAACGCTCATATTCTCTGAATATCTGAGGTAAATAAGTATGCAGTTTGTCAAATATAAGCTCGAAAGGTGATGAATTACGCATCTCCTTTCTTACGCTCTTAGCCAATGTAACTTCAGCATTGTAGCGATCTTTCGCGCCTTTGATATCACCACTCTGGAGTGCTGAAATAATATCCCGAACACAGATACTTATCTTCATGGCTTCATAGCGATCTTTTTGCTTCTGGACATACTGCATCGACTTATCAGGCAACATTAAGTCAGTACAAAAATCTTCACCTGAGAACAAATAGAATAACGCTTGTACAAATGAATCTGATTCACCTAACTTATCAATAGCAATAGCTTTTTGAATTGCATCTGCTAGATCTTTAAGAACTTTTTCATCGGTACCAAATAATTCTATCCGCGCACTTTTATTGAGAGTTCGATACCCAACACTTTGCTTTCGTTCGTCGGTATAACGTAATATCTCATTACGAGCAAACTTTTGTCGCGCTTCACTCTTGTTGTTTTTATCATCAGGATGATTTACGAAGGCATTGACAGGCAAACAGTCACCTTGTCCCGTTTCTCGACGTAAAATTTCTCCTGTCCGCTTAACAATTAGCTGATGATACGCATGTTGGTGGCGTTTCTTTTGTTCACGACTAATGCCTTCGACATGACTGTTATCAGCAGCTTCACCGAAATATTTTAAAATCATCTCATCACGTGGATGCCATGTGGTTTTGGCAACTACTGTGTCAATAAGCGCTATTAAACGAGCGTTTTGACACTTATTCTTGCTTGAACAACCAGTTAGCAGCTTGCTAACTTGAAGCTTTCTTGAATCGTTGAAGTATTTTTCAAAAATTGGCTTACTTTTACGTTGAAACATTACTTCAGGTGGCTCAGCCAGATAATTCAGAAAATCTTCCATTGCAAATGGCATCACATCCTCGCTGCACTCTTCAAGCTTAGCAAGTGTATATTCATTACGAACCTCTGCATTGCCGTATCTGTATGCCAAGTCAGCGGCATGATAACTCCAGCCATGTTCACGGAGATACCAAAGTAGAATGGTATTCAATCCTGCTAACTCTTGTTCCGAGAATGATGCATACTTGTCGATATGAGCCATATAACTTTGCAAGGCATTACGATCAGCTACTTGCAATAGCTCAATCAACCTTATAATTCGGATAATATTTGGTGACTCCGCATAAGAATAGAAAATATTTTCGATTGAGCGCGACCATACTCGTTTGCGTGAACCAAAGATAGTTGTTGCTATGATTTCCCATGGCTGCTCTCGATAGTGTAATGCACCGCGCGTATCTTTGAAGGGAACTGCGACAGGCAATTTATCAGCTAAAAATTGACTATAGAATAATATATCAGCTGCTTGGCGGCCGTGTTTAGATATAAGGCGGAAATCTTCGTCGACATATTTAGGCGTCGACTTGAGCAGCCAGTTCGTATAACGAATATATTCATTATTTCTTACTGCTTCATTAAAATCCGCTTGTAAAAGGAATAATGCCTTAGTAACTTGTAACTCAGCAAGGACGTTCTTGAATTCAGAGCAAGGTTGCAACTCAACAAGCTGGCGCATAAACCACTCAGTCGTCATAGACCATCTTTCTGCTTCTGTACGCACAGCTAAGTGGTCTCGTTTGATAGCCTCAACAACATTTTGTAATTGGCTAGCTGGGAATAACTCTCCTCCATTAACAGCCTTGCGTTGTTTAAGCTCAGCTACATAATCTTTCAGCGGTTTTGGTATCTCTGATAACTTTCTGCGTGGTTGATTACCAGCAACAAAATCGGTCCTAAAGTGTGCGTTTAGTAAAGCCACCATGTGCTTACATTGATAAGCAACTTTATGTTCGAGCTTGATGCAAGGGTAGCTGTCTAGTACACTTTGCACATCAGCACGCCAGACGTAGCCATCTTTGACAACATTATTATTCTCAGCTGCGATCCAATCAATATGATTATTATCTTTGTCAGCTATCCGCACCTGTTTAATATACTTTTCTACTTCCTTATTTAAAGCATTAACCGCTAACGTATCTTCGGTGAATTTGTCAGATATTAAAAACTTACCATCTGGTGTATCTGCTTCAACGCCACTATCTAAAACTCTAGCAGGCAATAAATCAACCTCACCAGCGTTTTCCTGTGGCTGAACACCAAAAAGATAACCGAAACGTTTATGAACATATTTTTTAACAAGTTCAGGTGCATCAACTGCTGGGGCAAAGTACAGAAGTGGAATACCAGGGCCAGTAAACTTACCATCGTAAACAAAAAGTGCTTTTCTTTTATCTTTCAAGTAATCATCAATACCTTCATTCAAGAAGTAAAGCACATCAGCTTGTTGCTTTTGTTCATCAGTTTGTATTGGTGTATAGCTATCAAGAATTTTTTTAAATTGTTTGAGCTTTTGCTTTGGCTCTAATTCCTCATCAGAAAGCAACTCCTGGTAAGCAAGTATAAGTTGTTGATAGACTTCCGCATTGATCCACTGCTTATCTTGAGCCAAAGTTAAGTTGGCTTCCACATAGCCATCCATAAATTCAGTGATGGTTTCCTTAATATCAAGCTTAACGTCATCCTTGCTTGCAGCGTTTAATGCGCGAGCAGCATCTTCTAAATTCGATTCTGTACGCTCAAATACGAGATTACTGTCTTCTTGTCCTGCTCCCCCATCGTCAACTCCAGCTTCAGGTTCTAACTTAAAATAATAGCTAGCTTGACTAATAGCTCTATTCTCAGCACCCTCTTTAGCGAAGTTGTAATCTGAATTTTGTTGAACAAATAATTTAATCTTTTCAAACTTATCCTTAGAAACTGTTACACGCTTGCGAAGATAATCAAGATTAAATCTTGCACCATAAGTACGCAATAAATACTGACACACATCTAACTGTGATTTATGGAACCGAAGTAGTTCTGGTGAAACAACTCTCTCTAATGCTCTCTTTTGCTCATCTGTAAGCTTATACTTAGAAGATTCCCCACTTTTATCGTTGAGCTGCTGTGCTGGGAAAATCGCGTCCACATCAAGATTAATGATGTTCTTTAACAGTACTAATGCTTCTTCTAGTTCAGGATCTTGATAACCTGGCGCTTTATTTTTAACGAGATATAGCGCTGTTTCTATTTGGCCTAAGACTTTATCTGTCATCTCATTTTCAGTACCTGCACCTCTTACGACAATAGTGTAAGCAATACTACCTGTGTACTTACCAAGTAGGAATTGATGCTTACGCTCAAGTCGTCTAGCTAAGGTTGGAGGATTATCCAACTGATCGGTAACTTTTGTCTTAGTTTCGCTGTCTGGCTGTGCCTCCACATAGCTACGGCTAGGCAAAGATAGGCTGTAGAGGAAATAATCTCGTAAACTTTGATAATTTTCATAGTCCTGTTTCTTATCACCAGTTAACTTGCCCTTATCAGTTAGATCTTCACCATACTGATTCTGGTCAGGCTGTTCACCGAGATATTTAACAAAAAACTCAAAATTCCAGAACTTTCTCTCATCTCCCTCAACATCAATAAACGATTTAGCAGCATTAAATACGGCCTGATAACCTAAGAAAAATCCTGAGCTATCTGGTCCTAAGCTAGTTACTTTATGCTCGCGACATAGCGCGTCAAAAGTTGCCAATACATCGTTGCCTTTTGTCTTCAAAAACTTACGATACTGATCAACAAAATGTTGAGCATAAGGGCTCTGCAACCACACCTCAGCTGCATTTTTGAACAGCTCATCATTATGCTCAGGTTTAGTAATTTTGAGTTGTTCAGTTACGGATTCATCTGCATTATGTTCATCAGCCAATCGATCGAAGAACTTTCGCTCTTCTTCCTCAATGACAAGCTCAATCTCAGTGATCTCTTCATGCTGAGCCTGCTCAGGATAGATCAACTCCTCGCGGCAGGCTTCAAGTAATTCGACATATTGTCGATATTTATCGCCTGACTTAGCTTTTGCTTCAGCAATCTCTTTCTTTATGAATATCAGATTAAACTTATGACGCTCAACATCGTTAAAACCCGAGCCTAAAAATAAATCTTTATAACTTGCAGCATTTTCTGTGATGTTTTGCAAAGCAATCGTAGAAAATCGAGAAGCATTAGCTTTGTTATGCTTCTTGATTTCATTGTTATAATTAACAAAAAACTCTGACAGTAAGCCACCATCATTGATGCTGACTTTACCATCCGCATAATTAAAAACAATTTGTCCTGTAAGCAATCGGTCAAATGGTCCTAGCTTACGCAATAAGTACCCTTCACATGTCTTGAGGTGATGATCTAACTCCCCAAGCAAATCTGCAGCAGAGGATTTTTCATTGCTCCAGCCTAACGAACCAAAGATATTCTTCGCGAACAAAACCCAGCTATTTTTCTTCTTAGCATTGGCGATAGCCTGCCTTAGCGCACGTATTTTTTTATAGTATTGCTCTAGCTTTCCTTTTTCACTATCACGAACGTCTTTACCTAGATTATTGACTAATTTGTCAATAGCGTCTGGCAAGTCAGACTGTAGCTCAGGTTTAAGTTTACCATCTGCGCCAATCATGTCTTTCAACGCATCAGTAACACCCGGCAAATCCTTGCCATACTCATAAAACCCTTCTAGGAAAACCCTTGCTTCAACTTCATGAGACTTTAGAAACTCTCCAAATTCAAGTACTGGATTCACTTGAGCTGATAACTCAGCCAAATATCGTGCACAGAGCTTTTGTTCAATTTTACCTTCTTTATGTTCACTCCATGTAACAGTGCCAAATAACCAGTGATAGCCTTTGTTATACCACGTGATTTTATCAACCTTATCGTCAGCAGACTTAAATCTATTTCGTAATTTTTTTGCGAATTGTTCTTTTGCTCGATAAGGTAGGCGAGCAGTGGTAAATTTACCGTGTTCATTAACCATTTCCCTGAAGAGTGCAAAGCGCTCATGGCCCTTGTTAATAGCTATATGGTGAACATATTCATTACCTTTCGAATCTACACCGTAGACTTTCTGACGCTTTGTAGCGAAGGGACGAGCGTTGGCTAAGACACCAAAAGCAACTGTTGCAGCTTTGCGTTTAGCAAACTTTGCCTCACCCTCATCGAGGCGATCAAGTACATCACGGGCTTCCTGAACAAACGAAGCCCTGCGTGAGTGCAAATCACTGCGATTAAACCAGTGGTGAAATGAATTAGGGGAAAAGAATGACAAGAGATAGCCCAAAATACCTTGCTGATTTAACAATAGTAATCGTTGGTACTCTTTGCCTTCAATGAGGTCTTTACTCACTCTTTCGACAAAATCTTCTGCCGCACTAGTGCCATGTTTGCTAAAATCATCTTTTAACTGGATCATTTGTGATAGAATATCAGCCACACGCTTTTTAAAGCTAGCACAAACCTTGGCATATTCGTCATCCTTGCTACTCGGCATAAACAGCTTAGACAGATGAACATACTCTTCTAGCTTTTTAATTCTTTCTTGGTGTGCTTCAACTTGAATATCTTTAGTAGTGTCTTTGGTTTTGTCATTTCTATCTTTGATAACCTTAACTTTCTTGGGAACATCCTTTGCATCAATAGCAAGAGAATCAAGGTGCTCAACAAGCTTCTCTTCACTTTGAAGCTTAACAGCTACTTGTTTGCCTGCATAATGAAATAGTTTTTCTTCTTCTTCAGTACGCAGCCCACTGTCATTCAGTTCAGATGTTTTAATTCCCTGTAAACGTCGACGCTCTTGAAGAAAAGCAATGACTTCGTTTAATAGCTCTGCTTTTGCAAGCTCATACCGCTTTTTGAGATATTGCTCAGTCGATTCAGCCGTATCTTCGTTTGAAGTAAAAAGTCGAGCAGCCCTTAAAGTTGCAAAGATTTGTCTAAAATTTTCTCGGCTTTCATAATCTGCATCCGCCTCAATTGAAGCTTCTAAGCTGTAAAGATCATCGATAGAGTGATTAGAACCAGCATCGATTATTCGCTTGGCAAACTCCCGAATCTCCCTCTCCATCATTGAGTCTGCACTACCTGGCTTGGCAGCTACACTACCAGACTCGGGAACTAAACCAGCCTTACTAGGAGCAGCAGTTTCAGGTCGTTGTTCACCAGCGCTAGCAACAGGACCTTGATTCGATTCTTTGGACATTTCTTGCTCCTCCGAGTAGGTGGTAGTGTCATTTTTTGAAGCACTTACGCCGAGTCGACTAAAATCTGTTCGGCATAACTCGTAAAATAATAACAAAACATTAAGGGAATCTTAAGTGTTTTGTTTAAATTGCTTATTTTTCTCAGTTTTTTGGCCATTTTTACTGTCAAACTGTGACTATTTGAGCAATTTGGTTACAAAGTTTGGTCATAGTAAGGGGATTAGCTTAACTGGGCCTTAATCAATGGCCTGGATTTGGGGGTTTTTGGGATTTTTTTACATTAAAAGTGTATTTTTGTTGTGATCTCGAGTGTTTTGGTTAAAATCGAGTGGATTGGAGATAAATATTAGCCCAAAAGCCTCTATGCTCGGACAAACAATGACTAGCCAAGGTAGCCACAGCATGAATTCCATTCCCAGCCCTGCAGACAATTCCCATATCATTGTATCCTTGGCAAAGCTAGGCTTTGAGACTCTTATGTCTCGATCGCAGGCAAAGTCTATCTTGTTGAATTTAAATACATTCACCCACATCACCCTCGACTTTACTGATGTCAGACTCGTCGGCCAAGGATTTATCGATGAAATCTTTCGGGTTTATCAAAATGCTCACCCAGAGATTTCTTTCGACTATATCAATGTAAATGAGGATATGATGTTTATGATTGAGCGTGGGTTGCCAAGGAACTAACCCCCTACCGCAACTTCAACGTCGCCAAACCACACAAGACCAACAACACGGTGATGATCCAGAACCTGACCACGACTTTGGGTTCGGGCCAACCTTTAAGTTCGAAGTGATGGTGTAATGGTGCCATGCGGAAGATGCGCTTACGGGTCATTTTGAAGTATCCCACTTGCAGGATGACAGAAACTGTCTCGGCGACGAAGATGCCCCCCATGACGAACAACACTAATTCTTGTCGGACAATCACCGCCACGGTACCGAGGCCGGCACCTAATGCGAGCGCACCCACATCTCCCATCATCACTTCTGCCGGATATGCATTGAACCAGAGGAAACCAAATCCAGCACCCACGAGTGCCGCGCAATACACGCCCACCTCACCTGCACCAGGGATATAAGGGATAAATAAATAATGGGCATAATTCACATTACCCGTGAGATACGCAAACACCCCAAGCGCACCACCAACCAGTACGGTTGGCAATATGGCTAAACCATCCAAACCATCAGTGAGATTTACCGCATTACTGGTCCCAACAATGACAAAATACACCAAAGCAATGAACAATGGCCCGAGGGCAACGTAGTAATGTTTAATGAAGGGGATCAATAATTCGGTTTGCACAATACTGTTCGCCGTGAAGTACAAATACAGCGCCACCGCAATCCCGATTAGCGATTGCCAAAAGTACTTCCACTTGGCGGGCAAGCCTTTGCTGTTCTTGCGAATCAATTTACGGTAATCATCAACAAAACCAATAGCACCAAAGCCCAAGGTCACGAGCAACACTATCCACACATATTGATTACTCAAATCCCCCCACAGCAACACACTGATTGCGATGCCAAACAATATCAACACACCACCCATGGTCGGTGTGCCGGATTTGCTAAGGTGAGTCTGGGGCCCATCGTCACGTACAACCTGACCTATTTGATAAAACTGTAATTTGCGAATAACCATCGGTCCCGCAAGGATAGTCACACCCAATGCCGTCAAGGCCGCAAAAATAGCCCGCAAGGTTAAATAATGAAAAACACTGAAACCGTGATAGTACTGTTGTAAATGATCCGCTAGCCAAACTAACATGCGTGACTTTTCTCCTGTAATAATGCCTCGACAATAATTTCCATTTGCATACTGCGCGAGCCTTTGACCAACACTACGGTGTCCGGTGTTATTGCCGCCTGAAGCGCCATCGCTAATTGTGCTTTGCTGATATAATGATTGGCCCCTTCACCAAAGGCATCGACGGTATTGCGAATTAACTCACCGTAACCATACACCGCGTCTACCCCTTGTTGCTTTAGTTGACGCCCCAAATCGCGGTGGTATTTCTCTGTTTCATCGCCCAGCTCAGCCATATCACCGGCAACCACGACTTTATGGCCCTTGTGTTCAGCAAGAACTTTTAAGGCTTCAAGAAAACTCGCTGGATTAGCATTGTAAGTATCATCAATAATTAATGCACCGTTAGTAAGGGTATGTTTGTTAAGGCGCTTGGACACTGCGGTAGTTTTTTCTAAGCCTGATTTAATTTTGTTGAGAGGAATATTGATAGCAATTGCACACGCCGCTGCCGTTAAAGCATTCATAACATTGTGTTCACCCAAAATAGGCAAATGCACGGATGTTTTTTCGATACCACAAACGATATCAAAGCTCGCACAACCCGTCCCATCAATAACGACATTGTCAGCCCTGACTTCTGCATCATTAGCCATGCCAAAGGTCATCACCGAACGCCCCGGAATCAGCCGCTGCCAATAATCGGCATATTGAGAGTCTATATTAATCACCGCAATGCCGGTATCCTTGAGTCCGGTATATATTTCAGATTTTGCTTTCGCCACACCCGCGATATCACCAAAACCTTCCAAATGCACCGGGTGCACATTAGTGATCACTGCCACATCCGGTGGCGCAATCTCACATAACCCAGCAATCTCACCGTGGGCATTAGCCCCCATCTCTAGGACCGCGAAATCATGATCCGCTGTAATATTCAAAACCGTTAGCGGTAAGCCTAAATCATTATTGAGCGTGCCTTTGGTGGCACAGACATTACCCGCCTCACTCAAAATACTCGCCAGCATGGACTTAGTTGTGGTTTTACCGCAACTGCCAGTAATGGCAATCTTAGGGATATCCGTATGACGGGCGTGGTATTTGGCGTATTGGCCTAGAGCTTTGCGTACATCTGACACAGTAATGGTCGGCAAATCTGTCTCAACAGGTTCACTGACAACCGCCGCCACTGCGCCGTTGTCTTTAGCCGCTTGGATGAATTCATGACCATTGAAGTTCGGCCCCGTGATCGCAAAAAAGATATCACCCGCATCAAGGGTGCGAGTATCAATACTGGCTCGTTGGACTTTGACATCCACCCCTTGGTGTTTGCCCTGTAATTGTTGCGCTAATTTGGAAAGATAAATCATGACACATCCTCGTGGTCGTTGCGTAAAGCTTGCTGCACCTGCTGCTGATCGCTAAACGCGTGCTTGGTATCGCCTATTTGTTGGTAGGCTTCATGGCCCTTACCGGCAATCAATACAATATCCCCTGGACCGGCACCCGTAATAGCATAATGAATCGCGCGTTGCCTTTCAACTTCGCGATGCACCGCCGCCAGTTGCTTAAACCCCTGACAAATATCCTCAATGATAGCCTCTGGTTCCTCATGGCGGGGATTATCACTGGTAACGATGACTTTGTCGCTCAAGCGCTCTGCCACTGCTGCCATCTCAGGGCGTTTGCCCTTATCCCTATCGCCGCCACAACCAAACACGGTGGTAATCGCCCCCGTGGTGTGGGCCTTAATCGCGGTTAAGGCTTTCTCCAATGCATCCGGGGTATGGGCATAATCAACCACCACTAAGGGTTTGTCCCCGCCACCAAAACGTTGCATGCGTCCAGCTACACCAGGCAAATCACCCACCCATTGCAAAATGTCTGTGAGCGCATAACCCATTACACCTAAAACCGTCACCACTGCGAGCAAATTACTGAGATTAAATTCCCCTAATAATCCACTATGCAAAGTCCCCTCACCCCAGGGTGTGCGAACTGTTGCCGTAAATCCTTCAGCGTCATACTGAATATCACTGGCAGTGACGGCCGCATCGCTGTTGTTTTGTGAAGAATAACCGTAAGCCTGCACACTCTCTGACAAATTCGCCACAATTTGCTGACCAAATTCATCATCAATATTCACCACCGCTGAACCTAATCCAGGTTGCTGGAACAATAATTGTTTAGCTTGGCCATAGCGCTGCATATCCCCGTGAAAATCCAAATGGTCCCGAGTCAGATTGCTAAACACAGCAATATCAAAATGCACCCCCTGCACCCGCGCCATAGCTAGACCATGTGACGACACTTCCATGGCAATAGCGTTTGCACCTTGGTCATGTAATTGGGATAGAGTTGTTTGTAGTTCAAGACATGTGGGTGTGGTAAATGTCGTCGGTGTTAATGCATCAGGAAAACCATTACCAATAGTACCAACTACTCCACATTGATTACCTGCCATGCATAGACTGCGAGCCAGGTATTGGGCGATCGAAGTTTTGCCATTGGTGCCCGTCACCCCTATCACGGTCATCTCTGCTGAAGGGCTATCAAAGAATTCATCGATAATTAAACCGGCTTTTTGCCATAAATTTTGTACCCCAAAACTTGGCACCATATGCCCTGTCGGCGTTGTTACATGGGCTTCCTGAGGGAAACCAGAACCCGCTTCAAATAACACGGCCACAGCACCCGCTGCAACCGCATCAGCAATATAAGCCCGGGCGTCATTTTCATGACCCATACAAGCAATGAATAAATCGCCAGGCTTCACCTCTCGACTATCCATACTGATGCCAGTAATGATTTGCGGCCAATGTTCATTAGCGGGAATATAGTCGGCACATAATTCGATAAAAGGTTTGCTGTTTTTGGTTGACATGATTAATTTCCACTAAGCTTTGTCTGGCGCTACGTCTAATAGTCGTAATGAACCACTCATTACATTGGCAAAAACCGGCGCTGCCACCAACCCACCATAAAACTTACCACCAGTGGGATCACGCACGACTACCGCAATCACAATTCTCGGATCACTGGCGGGTGCCGCCCCAACAAACAGTGCATTGTGGTGATCGGCTTCGTAACCATTAGGACCCACAATACGTGTGGTGCCCGTTTTGCCCAACACCCGGTAGCCAGGCACTTGGCCGCGGGTACCGGTACCGCCGGGTTGTACCACTGTTTCTAGCATTTGTAAAACTTGATTCGCGACTTGGTGCGGCAGGATACGTTCAGACTCTGGCGCACCATCCAGTTTAACCAATGACACTGGATGCTTCACACCACCGGAAGCTAGTTCCGCATAACCCTCGGCTAATTGTAAGGTTGTCACTGATAAACTATAGCCAAAAGATAATGTCGCTAAACTAAACGGATCTTGTTTGCCATCCATGGGCAAACTGCCCGCAGCCTCCCCCGGGAAACCACTATCTGTGCGCGTACCAAAGCCCATACTCTCCAGCAAATTCCCCAAACTCTCCGGCGCTAAACTTAACGTGACTTTTGACATTCCAACATTACTGGAATGTTGCAAAATCCCGGTCAAATCCAAAGTCCCATTGTCGCGACCATCACGCACTGTGCGGTGACCAATTTTGTAATACCCCGGTGATGTTGATACTTTGCTGGTTGGGGTATATTTGCCGCTGGCAATGGCATTAGCCACACTGAAGGCTTTTAGGGTTGAGCCCGGCTCAAATACATCCGTCACCGCGCGATTACGAAAATTATCATTGCGTCGTTTGTAGCGTTGATTAGGGTTGTAAGATGGGTAATTCGCCATCCCAAGGACTTCGCCAGTTTTAACATCCAGCACGACTATCGAACCCGACTTTGCCTGGTTGTCTTGTACGGTTTGCTTCAACTCCCGGTACGCCAAATACTGAATACGGTGATCGAGACTCAGGGTCAATTGATCCCCAGGTTTGGCCTTGCGTTTAACATCCACAATATCCACCACATGACCGTAGCGATCTTTCAGTACGAGTTCTTTGCCCGGCACACCCCGCAACCAATCATCATAGGCGAGTTCTAAGCCCTCTTGGCCCACATCATCGATGTTTGTGAAGCCAACCACGTGAGCCGCACTCTCCCCTTCCGGGTAAAAACGGCGAAACTCTGCTTGCAAATGCACACCTGGAATTTGTAGGGCTTCAATTTGCGCGCCAATAGCAGGATCAATATGACGTTTGAGATAAACAAATTCTCTGCCGGTATTATTTTGCAGGCGTTTCATGATGGTAGTCGGGTTCTCATGCAAAAGTTTAGCAATCTTATGTAAATTAGCTTGGTTTGCATCAAATTCTTGAGGATTAATCCACACTGAATTCACCGGTGTCGAGATCGCCAAAGGATAGCCATTACGATCGGTAATCATGCCGCGATAAGCGGGGATATGGATGGTACGCAAGGTGCGGGCATTGCCTTGCTTTTGCAAAAATGCGCGATCAACAACCGTTAATTGCAACATCCGTGCAACCAATGCAAGACTCGCTACGATTAACAGACCTATGATGAGATAAAAGCGCCAAGGTCTTACGTCAGTATCACTTTGCCTCACGCCCTCACCATGACAATGGCGTTTTGATCCGGTGTGGTCATACCCAACTGTTGTTGTGCGACTTGTTGCACCCGCGCCTGACTAGACCAGGTGGTTTGTTCTAGCAACATTTGGTCGCCAGCCATGTTGAGTTCAGCTTCGGTATTCTTAAGGCCTTGTAATTCACCCACGAGTTGACGGTCTAAGTCACGCTCGTATACAACGGCAAAAGCCGTCGCTAAAACCATGAATAACGCTGCCATGAACAGCACCGTCTGGCGGTTTAAGACAAGATGGGGCAAGCGTGCGCCAGCACGCATTTGGGTAGATAAGGCTCGGGTTGCTGCATTCATGCTATTTTCTCCGCTATTCGTAATACTGCGCTGCGCGCTCGTGGGTTAACTGATACCTCGGCAGCGCTCGCGCGTATACTCTTACTGCGCGCACGCAGCCGAGGTGACAGTGCTTCCATCGAGACCGGTAAATCCTTCGGAAAGTTATCGCCTTTAGCTTCATCGCGGATGAAGCGTTTCACCAGACGGTCTTCCAAGGAATGAAAACTGATAATGGCAAGATGTCCACCAACGGCGAGGACATCTAAACACTGGCTCAAAAAATCTTTCAAATCACCTAATTCGTTATTGATAAAAATGCGTATTGCCTGAAAACTTTGGGTGGCAGGGTGTTTGCCCTTTTCCCACGCTGGATGTGCCTCAGCAATAATATCCGCTAAGACTTTAGTGCGGGTAATAGGGGCTTCATCACGGGCAGTGACGATAGCACGGGCAATGCGTTTGGCGTAACGTTCTTCGCCATAGTCTTTTAGCACCGTGACGATAGCGTGTTCGTCAGCGCTGTTGACCCAATCACTGGCACTCATACCCTGTCCACTTGCCATTCTCATATCCAACGGTCCATCCCGTAAAAAACTAAAACCTCGTTCAGCATCGTCTAACTGTGGTGACGATACCCCTAAGTCCAATAATATGCCCGTGACTTTGCCGGTCACGTTATGTTTGGCGGCAATGTCACCAATCTCGGCAAAAGAACCTTGCTCGATGACAAAACGCGAGTCGTCAATGGTTGCCCGCGCGTGCTTTATCGCACTGGGATCTTTGTCGATAGCAATGAGTTGTCCTGCATCGGTTAATCGGTCCAAAATCCCTTGGCTATGGCCACCGCGGCCAAACGTTCCATCGATATAGACGCCATCAGTATCCGTGACTAGATTGTCGATGGTTTCGGCGAATAATACCGCTTCATGTTCGTACGCTGTTGTCATTTTCATCTGCCCGTCATGCCAGCAAAAAATTAAGGGGGCAAAGGCGCAAACCCAAAAACTGGTTTTTAAGTTTGTGCCTCTGCCCCACTTAAAGGCAGAGAGGCATTGACATCGTCAGGGGAACATTCCCCCATTACATTCGGTTACACATACTTGTCGTTATAACGACAAAGTCTCTAATTCTGGTGGCAACTCAGCGTCACCGTCTTTTTCGCTGGCAAGCCATACTTCACGTTGCGCCTGCCAATTCATTTCGCTCCAAATTTCAAATTTCTTCCCCTGGCCCACGAGCATGACTTTTTTGTCCAAGTCCGCGTGATCCCGTAACAAGGGCGGTACCAATATGCGGCCATTCGTATCAAGCTCACATTCTGTGGCATGCCCCATCAACAAACGTTGAATGCGGCGAGCCGCAGGGTTAAAACTGGGGAGCGCTTCAATCTTTTGTTCAATAACTTCCCATTCCGTCAGTGGATATAACAATAAACAGGGAGATTCTGTATCAATCGTGACCACAATGTGGTTGCTGCTATCATTCTCAAGGCTCGGACGATAGCGGGTCGGCATTGCCATGCGCCCCTTTGCGTCCATGTTGATAGCATTGATTCCACGAAACACCAAAATTCTCCACTTTTATCCACTTTTCTCCACATAACCTCAAATATAGGGCGAAATGAAGAATTGTCAAGGAGTAATCAACGTCCCGAAGTTCGGCTAAGGGTAAACAATGGCAACTTGGCTAGCGAACCTGGGTTGAAACGAGCATTTATGTATATTTATAAATTTTATTTAAACATTTGCGCTCCCACAAAGTTATCCTATGCTTATCCAGTGGGCGGCAGAGATTGCCCCAACAAGGAGACGACCAATGACGACGACATTTGTGAGACATTACCCCGATAAAAGCACCGTAGTTAGAGAAGAATCCCCTGATATTGGGCCTCAAGAGACATTTACTGAATATTGCGAAATCACCCAGTGGCGCCAGCAATATTCCTTCTTTGTGAGCCCAAAACCGAATTCCGTACCGAAGTAACGCAACAGCAAGCCTTTTCCGCTGAAATAACCCGATTTTCACCAAAATCGGGTTATTTTTTGCCTAGCAGATCCCGGCTAAGCCGGAATGGAACCACCTGCATCAGTTAGCTCTACTACTCCCGTTGACACTAGTAGTCCATCTAGCCCAGATGCTAGTAGCCCACCACCGACATCTTATGTAGAGGAAGTATCGGAGACAAGCAAGGCAGCAGCGATAACAGTGATTTAGAACGTATTAGCGAAAGAACAAACATTACCATTGCTAGAATTAAACCTTAAATAACCTTAAGTATTCAATCTCCCACACCTCCCCATTTAGCCTACACTTATAATAAGCGTGGATAACGGGGACTGGTGCTGTGCACTTAATACTGCATTAAGCCTAACTCAGTTATACTCGGCAGATATGATAATTATGATGATTTTGCAGGGGTAGGCATTATGCCAACAAAAGTTGAAACTCTCCAGATAGATAGCGAGCTTAGTAATATCCGAGATGATCTTGTCAAGCTAAAACAACTTAGACAAGACCTGATGAATAACCGCAGCGAGATTCAAGCACAAGCAAATCTTATCAAAGATAAGATCACTCGTCTGCGTGAGTATATCAACCAAAACATGTCACCAAGTGAACTTACTGACTATTTAGATGTAATTAAAGCCCACTCTGATGCTCTGCTAAAAGAAAAGGGTATTAATATTCGTCGACAACGTCGCTCAGAACCTCTACCGTCTCTCCAAGTCGCCATCAGTGCAAAAACAAGCAGCCCTATCTCTGATCAAGATATAACAAGTGGGGCATTAAACCAATCCATTGCGTTAGATAAAATTAGTGGCGTAACAAGTAAACAAAGTGAAGCATTATCAGCAAAAATGAAAAGTTATGAGCCAGAAGAAGCAGTCAGTCAATCAACCAAGCCTACTCGACGCAGAGCGAGTCTCAATAAATCACCATCATCGAGACCTCATTTAGAACTTTCAGGGAATTTTATTGATAGCCGACAAGGCAAGCAACTACGAATAAAAATCAATGGCTCTTCAGATTCAAGCGATAAGATCACTTATCTACAAATTAATATTATCTATCGTGATGGTCATTATTATGCGGCTATGAGAGATAATGAAATTGCAGCTTATGACTCCATCGAGTATGATAGCCTTGATGAACTCATTGCAGATATTCAGCAAGAATTAAACCCCTATGACAGTCGCGCAGCCAACGGACTTGTAGGTAAAGAATTTTTTGACCGCGACAATCTTGAGGATATGTTGGTGAGTCTTCAGCCTGCACCACGTATGGAGGCTGGAGCTGAAAAACCTCCCCCTGCTGCTGATTTTGATATTTTAGAATCTCCTTTCAGAGAAGTCTCTGAGCGTGAACCACTACCTGTTGATGAAGCTGACCTCCAACTTGATACCAGCTTCACAGAGATGACAGATGCTAGTGATGACGCAGGCATTGAGATGGATGACTTATCTGAGCAGCAAATAACATCATCTGATACTAGCGAAGACGAATTGGCCCGGCGCTCTGCCTCAGTCAGTGAACCAACCGAACCCGATGATATTGATAAAATTATAATAAGTATTGCCTACCGTTTAATAAATTACGCTGATTTACATTACCGCATTGAGCAATCTTCACTGGAAAGAGCAATCCATAATATACAGACTGATAAAATAACACCTCTGTCAGCAAAACAAGCCCAAACTAGCCATGATATGCTCAATGCTTTTATCATGCATGTCATAGATATCCAAAGTGCCATTGATAATTTAAGACAAATAATCGAACAAATTAATAAACTTAAAACTGACAATCCCTCAAAAGTCAAAAAGCTTAATTCACTGCAACGTAAAGCCAGAGAGATAGCAGATCTATACCAAGCTAAAGCTGATGAACTGCATGACTTGTCGCGATTAGCCGGCCGCTTAACAGAAGCACACGCCCATCGAATTGTGGATGATGGTCTCTCAGGAAAATTCACCTACACTGAAAAAGCACCGAGGGAGAACACAACTGTCGGTACTGTCGATCCCTATCAATGCCGCTTCGCAGAAGACAATAGTAGCGTTACTGTATCTGTTTCAGTTGAGGATCCAGTAACAGCAACTGCAGCAACAGAATTAACAACTCGTGAGCGCAGTATTATCAAAGCTGTCACCACTGGATTTATTAATCAACGTCCAGGAGATCGTTTTTATATTACTCGTGGTAGTGAATCCGATATTCGTACTGCTATAATGACCCTCAAAGCTTTAGGTGCCAGTGCAAATGAGATTGATGTTAGCCAGTCCTCTTTTGGTCACGCTAATCCTAATTTTGTCAATGAAATATTTCAACAAACCAAAAAACCTCAACCAGGCACCACGATATCATCTGAACGCAAACAATATGAAACCATTAAATCCCACCTCAGTAATGCCGGCGCCCTCGAAGGACGACAAAGTATTAGTGCCTTAAAAGAAAAACGTCTATATGAGGACGCAACACAGAAAGGTACGCAAATGACATTAACGACTGCCGCAACCAAATATACACAACAGAGTTTGCAAAGAGAAAATAGACAATCCAGTCAACTCCATGAACGACTTAGAGGCGTTAAACCAGGACGAACATCGTAGCAGCTAGTTAATCACTGTCGCGCCCAGCGCCGCATCAACTTACGCGGGATAAGCTCATGGGCTTCACTCACTTCCCCGAGTCCAACGAACTCATCAGCTTCACTGTAGAGACTCACCCATTGCGGGGTGATATCGGGTTTGGCGGGGATCCGTTGACCTTGACCAAGGCGGGTGATGTCATCGCTATTGACCGTATACGTCATAAAGCCTTGGGTCGCCACACCGGTATCGAGTAATAATTCATCAATACCTGCGAAACCCTTTTCAGCAAACCGTTCATCCAGCATCTCCAAGGTCACCATACCGCTGGTGAATTGCCCTACCGCTAAACGACGTAATTCAGCCACATGAGCGCCACAATTAAGGGTTTTACCGATGTCTTCCACCAGACTACGGATATAGGTGCCCTTGCTGCAAGTCACATCAAGGTATAAACAATCACCGTCGATGTTCAAACATTCAATTGCATGGATGATAATATCCCGTGCCTTACGCTCGACGTCGATACCGCGCCGCGCAAATTTATACAAAGGCTGGCCTTTATGCTTCAGGGCAGAAAACATCGACGGCACTTGCTGACCAGGTCCCTTAAAGTTATTGATGATGGCGTGTAATTCCTTCTCGCTAGGTAAATTAACTTCACAGATCTCAACCACCTCCCCTTCAGCATCACCGGTTGTCGTCGTCACACCTAATTTGGCCGTGGTGAGATAGCGTTTTTGTTCTGCTAACAAGTATTGCGAAAACTTCGTTGCTTCCCCTAAACAAATGGGCAACATGCCCGAAGCTAGGGGATCAAGACTCCCCGTGTGACCTGCTTTATTCGCTTCATAAAGATATTTAACTGTTTGCAGCGCTTTATTGGAACTGACGCCTAGGGGTTTATCCAGTAATAAGATCCCACTGATGTCGCGGCCTTGTTTAGACTTTCTCATGACTTATTGTGTTTTTCGTCGTCTTTAACGGCTTTATCGATAAGATTAGACAACTCTGTGCCGCGAGTAATGGTGTGATCCTGCAAAAAGCGTAATTCAGGGGTGCTGCGCATCTCCAGACGTTTAGCCAACATGGTACGCAAATAGCCGGCGCCATTGTTTAAGATCGTAATGGCTTCTTGAATTTGTGCCTCGTCCCCTAGAGTGCTGACATAAACTTTTGCCACACTCAAGTCATTACTGACATTGACAGCGGTAATAGTCACCATACCCACCCGGGGATCTTTGAATTCCAACTGTACCAGCTTCGCCAACTCACGTTGTAAGCGGTTATTGACTTTATCGCTACGTTTGTAATCTTTAGACATGTGTCACCTGAAAATGGCCGGCAGTTAACTACCGGCCTTATGCTTTATGCTAGGGTTCGCTTCACTTGTACCACTTCATAGACTTCGATGTTATCGCCGACTTTGACATCGTTGTAATTCTTCACACCGATACCACATTCAAAGCCTTGACGCACTTCTGCGACATCGTCTTTGAAGCGACGTAGTGATTCAAGTTCACCTTCGTAAATCACCACGTTATCCCGCAATACGCGAATTGGCATATTGCGTTTGACATAACCTTCGACGACCATACAGCCGGCAATCGCGCCAATCTTGGGTGAACGGAACACATCCCGCACCTCGGCAAGACCGACGATTTGTTCTTTTTCTTCTGGTGATAACATACCAGAGAGTGCCTGCTTCACTTCATCAATAGCATCGTAAATTACGCTGTAATAATGTAAGTCAACTTTTTCTGCCTCAACCAAACGGCGTGCCGCAGCATCTGCGCGAACATTAAAGCCAATAATAACTGCACGGGAAGCAATGGCTAAGTTAACATCTGATTCGGTAATACCACCGACACCACTAGCGACAATTTTCACCTGTACTTCATCTGTGGAGAGTTTCTCAAGCGCTTCACGCAGTGCTTCAATAGAGCCTTGTACGTCGGCTTTGAGGACGATATTCAAGGTGCTAACAGCGCCTTCAGCCATATTGCCAAAGATATTCTCCAACTTCGCCGCTTGTTGACGGGCGAGTTTCACATCACGGTATTTACCCTGACGGAAAAGCGCAACTTCACGAGCTTTACGTTCATCTTTGACAACAATCACTTCATCACCAGCATTCGGTGTGCCGGACAGGCCTAAAATCTCCACCGGTATAGAAGGACCAGCCTGTTTAATGGCATGTCCTACTTCATTTAGCATCGCGCGCACGCGACCATATTCAAGGCCCGCAAGGATAATATCGCCTTTGTTCAAAGTACCACTTTGTACCAAGATCGTTGAAATTGCACCACGGCCTTTATCGAGACGCGACTCGATCACCACCCCTTTAGCGGGGACATCAACTTTGGCTTTAAGCTCCAAGACTTCTGCTTGTAGCAAAATACCTTCGAGTAAATCATCCACACCTTGACCGAACTTCGCTGATATAGGCATGAACATCACATCACCGCCCCAATCTTCAGGGATAACATCATGACTGGCTAATTCGTTCTTGACCCGATCTGGGTCGGCTTCTTCTTTATCGATCTTATTCACTGCGACGACGATAGGTACTTCAGCCGCGCGAGCATGTTGGATAGCTTCTAGGGTCTGCGGCATCACACCATCATCTGCGGCAACCACGAGCACCACGATATCGGTAGACTTCGCGCCCCGCGCTCGCATAGCAGTAAATGCTTCGTGCCCCGGGGTATCTAAAAAGGTTAGCGTGCCGCGGTCAATATCTACATGATAAGCACCGATGTGCTGGGTGATCCCCCCCGCTTCACCGCTGGTGATTTTGGTGCGACGAATATAATCCAGCAACGAGGTTTTACCGTGATCAACGTGCCCCATGATAGTTACCACAGGTGGTCGTGTGACCTCCTCAGCCGTCGTATCGTCTTGTAAATTGAGTGATTCTTCTAGTTCGTTTTCTTTGAGTAAAGTGACTTTATGGCCCATCTCTTCAACGATGATAGCCGCGGTTTCTTGATCAATCACTTGATTAATGGTGGCCATAGCTCCCATCGACATCATGACTTTGATCACTTCAGCTGCTTTGACCGACATCTTTTGCGCTAGATCAGCCACCGTAATGGTTTCAGGAAGGGCAACTTCACGAATAACCGGCGCGGTTGGTTTAGCAAAACCATGTTTCATTGCTTCCATAGCTTCTGTTGGCCGCTTATCTTTACTGCGCTTGCGGCCTGATGCCCGTTCTCGACTACGTTCTTTCTTGACTGACAAGGCCTGTTTTTTGCCGCCACGTCTGTCACCATTGTCATCATCGCCATGGGATTTTTTCTTGCGGGGTTTAGCCTTCTTGCCCGCATCTTCCGCCGGTGGTGGTGGAGGTGCTGGCATTTCTGCCGCTTCAGGTTCAGCAGTGGCTACTTCTTCCGTTATCGTTTCTGCGGTGACTTCTTCAGTAACTACCGGAGTTTCTTCTACTGCGTCTTCAGCTGCTTCAACCACAGGTTCTTCGATAACCGCAACCTCTTCTTCCTCAGGCTCTGGTTCCACAGGACGAACGATTTTGCGACTTTTGCGCACAATAACATCAACGGCTTTGCCTTTACCTTGCAATTTGATAGTACTGCGGGTTTTGCTTTTTAGTTTAAGGGGTTTTAGCCCAAGCTTGCCGCCACCACTGCTGTCATCTTGCTTACGACTGCTGCGTAAGTGTTCTAGCAAGGTTTCTTTTTGTTGATTGGATATTTCATCACTTTCAGATAACCCATTAACCCCAGCATCAGTTAGTTGCCCGAGTAATTTCTCTACCGGGATTTTTAGGGTTTCTGCTAATTGTTTTACTGTCACTGCCATTGTCTTCGCCCCCCGGCTACTTAGTCTTCGCTCTCTTCAAACCATGGTGCCCGCGCGGTCATGATTAACTCAGATGCCTTTTCTGCACCAATGTCTTCGATGTCTAATACATCATCAACGGCCAGCTCCGCTAAATCTTCCATCGTCACAACACCGTGGCTCGCTAATTTTTTCGCGAGCTCCTCAGTCATGCCATCCATATTCAGCAAATCTTCTGCAGGTTCAGCACCGCTGTTACCGCCACCGCTTAACTCCAGGGTTAGCAATGCGTCTTTTGCCCGACTTTGTAATTCTTCGATGATTTCTTCATCAAATTCTTCAATTTCTAGCATCTCTTGTACGGGCACATAAGCCACTTCTTCGATGCTAGAGAAGCCTGCTTGAATTAATAGCTCTGCTACTTCATCATCAACACCAAGATGTTCAACAAATAATTGACGTAACTGCTCAACCTCGCCTTCGCTCTTCGCTTGGGCTTCATCGGTGGTCATCACGTTAATGTTCCAGCCGGTTAACTCACTGGCAAGCCGGACATTTTGTCCGCTACGACCAATGGCCTGTGATAATTGTTCTTCTTTTACCGCGATATCGATAGTGCGTGAATCTTCGTCTACAACAATAGACTCAACTTCAGCAGGCGCCATCGCATTAATGACTAACTGTGCTGGGTTATCATCCCACTGGATGATATCAATCCGCTCACCATTCAATTCACCCGAAATTGCTTGAACCCGTGAACCACGCATACCCACACAAGCACCGATAGGATCAATACGGCCATCGTTGGTTTTAACGGCAATCTTAGCCCGCACCCCTGGATCACGAGCAGCACCTTTGATTTCAATCACCTCTTCGCCGATTTCGGGTACTTCAATTTTAAAAAGTTCTACCAGCATTTCTGGGCGGGTGCGACTAACAAATAATTGTGGCCCTTTAGGCTCATAATGCACATCAAACAAGAAACAGCGCACGCGATCGTTGATACGCAACGCTTCATTAGGCAATAATTCTGTGCGCGACAACAAGGCTTCCGCGTTATCACCCAAATCAACAAAGATAGAATCCCGCGTGACTTTTTTGACGACACCATTAACCAAGGTGTTGACCCTATCTGCATAATTCTTCACGAGTTCTTTGCGTTCTGCCTCTCGGACTTTTTGGACAATGATTTGTTTTGCGGCTTGTGCAGCAATACGGCCAAACTCAACAGACTCCATTGGTTCTTCGATAGTGCTTTCGAGCTCTAATTCATCGTCTTTTTCTTTTGCCTCAGACAAGGGGATTTGCGCTGCTGGATTTTCGAATTCTTCATCTTCAACCACCGTCCAAAAGCGGAAAGTGCTATAGTCACCCGTCTCTTGATCGATAGCAACCCGCACACTGATGTCTTCTTTGTGGCGTTTTTTGGTGGCAATGGCTAACGCTGCCTCAATGGCCTCAAAAATGTCATCTTTATCGATGCCTTTGGCATTGGATAAAGACTCAACTACTAGCAATATTTCTTTGTTCATTGTCGTTGTTCCACCTTATGTTAAGGGCACTATATTGGCCTTGTCTATGGTTGAAAATTCTATCTCATAACTGTCGCCCGCAAAGTTTACTGTCACGTGACTCTCCGACACCGCCGTGATTACACCAGTAAGTTTACGTTGCCCATCAAGCGGGGCATGTAGACGAATATGAACGGTATCGCCTATGGCTTGTTTGCATTGTTCCAACGTAAATAAACGTCGGTCACTGCCCGGTGAAGACACTTCAAGACTGTATTCACCATTAATCGGATCTTCAACATCCAGCACAGCGCTGACTTGGCGACTCACCGTCACGCAATCATCAAGACTAATACCATCAGGTTTATCAATATAGACCCGTAGTACTGAATGCTTGCCTTGGGCGAGGTACTCACAGCCCCAATAACCATAGCCCAGGGCCTCAACCACGGGTTTGAGCATGTCATTGAGTTGTTCTGTCTTCGCCATTACGCTACCTACTATTCAACATTGTTCACAAACAAAAAATGGGCTAACGCCCATCTTATTGTTATTTCTATCTGTCCTGTGATCCACTTAGCCTGCACCAGTTAACAAAAAACCCCATAAAGGGGCCTTAATTCATTGGTAGCGGGGGCAGGATTTGAACCTACGACCTTCGGGTTATGAGCCCGACGAGCTACCAGACTGCTCCACCCCGCACTAAGCCCGGCAATTCTATAGAAGTTTCGGGGCATTGACAAGGCAAAACCCGGATTTTTTGTAATTTAGACCTGATCCAAGGGCAATATGGGGGAAATATCGCGTTTGGGGGGATTTTGGGGGTCCTATGACTTCCCTGTAACATACCCATAATGGGCAGCTAGCGCCCCCAAATCAAACCGATTAAGGAATAGCGAAAATCCCATCCAGGAGCTAAGTGCCGATAGATCGCGAAATTGAGGGGGCAAATAGTGAGGACTAACCACCAAGCCCTGCTGGTGCAGCTCACGTAATACCTGGATATCCTCAATCAGGGTTTTGCCGACAAATAACAACGGCACGTGATCCAGCCGCCCTTGCTGCACCGACAAACGTAAATAGTTATAAATCAGCACAAATCCCTTGGCATAGGACAAATCTTTAGTGAACGGCTGCCCATCAGGCAAACTACCGCGAAATACCCGCGCCGTTGAATTATAGGCATCTTCGTCATTGAAGCCTTGTTGTTGGAAAAAACGAAAAATATCAATAAAATTCGCGCCATCAGTTACCATCGAAAGCGCTCGAATACGATTAACGATTTTTTGCATCCGCCGCGGATAGGATGAAAATGTAAAAATCTCAGTAATTACAGCCAAGCCTTCTTGGCAGATACTGGATGATGGCGCACCCTTTGCTAAGAATGTGCAGATCGGTTGTTTGGCCCCATTAAGGGTAGTCCCGACATGAACCCAACCTTCATGAACCTCAAGATAACGTAAATCACGTTCACTGAACTTAACATTACTGTTCAGGCGGATACAATCCGCACCAGCAGCTGCATCAGCAACAATATTGTCACTCACCACAACAGTAACATTGTCAGCATCATTAAAGAATTCTGCCAACCGCTCTTGCAACACTGAAGCAGCCGCTGAAGCTGTGTAGCGCTTTTCATCGAGTTCTGTGGCTGTCTCAACAGCCAGCGGCGCAAACACTTCCCCAAGCATCGTGCCTAACTCGCTTAAGCGCGGACCACCCGGATAAAAAGCATCATCCGGCGCACCATAGAGCTCCATTGCTAACTGAGAAAACATTGGCTTACCGCGCGACGCTAACATGGTGATAGCTTGCATGTACTCCTCACAGGCACGCAACATAATTCTTGAGATATCGGTATATTGTCCAAGGTTATTTTTGATGTCGCGTTTCAAAACCCGAAAAGCCCCCACCAACTCATCGGCATCAAATGTTAAGGGATGCTGTTGATAATAGTCTGCATCGACAGGTGGGAGTTTCTGGCATTGATTGGCAAAAAAATCCTGCTTAACCGTATCATCCCACTTAATAGCATCGAGGATCCTAATGGGTTGCTGTAATTGCACGATACGCTCGGAGAGCTCACGAATTTTTTGTTGTTCTGCTGTCAACGTTGGTATAGTAGTCGTCATCGCTAATCCCGGTATTTATCACTGATATTCTATAACACCGCTATTGTACTTATTTTTCTTTAAATAGATAGAGGTATTGGCCATAGCCTCGGGCTTGCATTTGTGAAACCGGGATAAACTCTAACGCTGCTGAATTTATGCAATAACGTAAGCCTGTTGGGGCAGGCCCGTCGTCAAACACATGACCAAGATGTGAATCCCCAACTTTGGAGCGTACCTCGGTACGGGTCATAAATAAGCGTCTATCGGTCTTTGTCACGATATATTGCGCTGCTAATGGTTTGGTGAAGCTGGGCCAGCCGGTTTTTGAGTCATACTTATCGGTAGAGCTGAATAATGGCTCCCCTGTCACTACATCCACATAAATACCAGGTTCTTTATTATCCCAATATTCATTCTTAAAGGCCCGCTCAGTGCCGTCTTTTTGTGTGACCTTGTACTGTAATGGTGTCAAACGCTGTTTAATGTCTGCGGCGCTGGGCTTGGTATAGACTTTATCTGCCATAACAACTCCTGAACTAAAAATTAAGGCCACAGTGACAAGCAAAACAGAGATTACTTTCACAATTTACGTCCTCCAATAAAACTGCCATAACTACATTATAGAATAGTTTAACTATGTGATGATGGTTCATTATCGGCTATTTTCCCCCTCTAATTGTCTGATTTATAGTACAAAAATAAATCTGTAAATTATTGTCCGTTATCCGCTAAAATGTCGCGCAGATATGGCTGACATAGCCTATGCTTACAAAACGGTCAGATTAATACTATGACCTCAGACTAATAACGATAAGGATGACAATTATGAGTATGAGAAGCACGCTTGTAATGGGGCTATCGCTCCTCGGCAGTTTGTTACTGTTATCGGGTTGTGCCAGCACATCCGGTGGTGGAACAAATTACGCTGCCAATACCACAGTCGAGAAAAAACGGTCTGTGGATCCTATGGAGTTACGCTCTTATCGCTTCCCGCAAACGCGTGAAGCTAATGGACGCAATACTTTTATCTTTGATCCCAAGCATTTAATGTGGGGAGCTTATGATGCCAATGGTCAACTGGTTAACCAGGGGGCGGCATCCGGTGGTAAAGGCTATTGTGCTGACATCGGCCGCAGTTGCCGTACACCCAGTGGGTCATACGCCGTGTACCGTAAAGGCGGTGCCGGTTGTAAGTCAACAAAATACCCTGTGGGCAAAGGCGGTGCGCCAATGCCGTACTGTATGTTCTTTAACGGTGGTTATGCGGTACATGGTTCACCCCATGTCCCAGGCTATAATGCCAGTCACGGTTGCATCCGTGTACCACCCAGTGACGCTGCCTGGCTCAGTCAAAACTTCATGAGTAATGGCACTAAAGTCATCGTCAAATCCTACTAACGACAACCCGCAGCGACGCCAAGTTACACACTTGGCGTTGTTGCGTTTTGTTTATCAACTCTAATTATTCGACACATCAGCAAGAGAGCGATGACAAAACCGACAGCGACGATAACAAATGGGAAGTGAATATTCATCTTCGTCAATGGACCAATCAACACCCCACCGATAAACCAATCAATGGCGATGAGTGATTGACTGAGTCCCATCACCATGCCCTGAATATGATCATCAGCATGGTTAGACATCAGTGCTAATAGTGTTGTATAAGTGATCCCAACACCCGTACCAATGGGGATCAACACTAGCCATTCAGATAATTCTGATTGGAAAATCACGGCAAGGATCGATCCAGCTACCATCAAGGAAAAACCAATAATCGCCACGGTTTCGGTCTTGAAGAACCGGTAAAACAACTTGATACCAATGGTCAACGAGAAAATAAATATCGCCGCCAAGAATGTCAAAAAATACCCGGCTTGTGCGCCATCATAGTGAAACACCTGAGCTAAATACAATGACACAAACTGGAAGTAGATCCCCCATGCTAATTGCATGAATAAAAATACCAACAGCAACATGCGCAATGATTTCAAGGTGAAACCATACTTGATGGTATGAAAAATTTTCATGATACTGAGGTCGTGCTGTTCAGGTAAGTCATAGGTTTCTTTGAACAATGCCAATAACAACAACGAGTTAAACAATGACAACAAGGCTGCCACATAAAACGGCGTTGAATAACTAAACCAACTCACCATTCCAGGATGAGAGAAGAAACCACCGATCAAAGGCCCCACAACAAAACCCACACAGGCTGCCAAGACGATATAACCGAGATTAGCCGCCTTGGATTCTGGAGTGCTGATATCCACAATCGCTGCTTGAGAAATCCCCTGACTCCCTGCCGCAATACCGGATAACGCCCGTCCCAGCAACAATAGACTCAAACTTTGGGCCGTAATCCCCAACGCACAGAGGAAAAAGCTAATAGCTGTTCCCAGAAGACAGATAAACAAGACCCGTTTGCGCCCTAGTCGGTCCGACAAGTCCCCTAACAAAGGTGCAGCAAAAAACGAAAACAAGAAAAATATCCCAATCGCTATCCCATAGAGGGTATTTTGCAGGAATTCAGACGCATCTGCCGGCAACAAACCTGCCGTTTTGTCGGCAAACAATGGGGCTAAAATGGGAAAAATTAACCCAGCACCCATTGCATCGATGATGATGATCAGGAATAATGGCGCCAGCGCCGATAAGCGATTATGTGTCATAGGGGTACTCCCGTGGTTGAGGGAACCGGCGATCCTAACAAAGCGCCTATCAAATGTCTATATATTATCCATAATAAAAATACAAAAGAGAGAGCCTAACCATGAACAAATACATTGTAAAATTACCTTCAGGCAAAACCGCGTCTCCACAACAAACAGAAGTTGTCATTGCACTGCCATCACCGGTGATCGACCCAGACCTTGCTGCTCTAAAAGCTTTACTCAACGGCAAACAACCACATATGTTTTGTATCTATTCAAACAATCCGAATGCCTATTTCGATAATCATGCTGAGGAAAACCTCATCATGCTAAAAGTTAACTATTATCGTAGCAAACGAAAGCCGCTCGACTGGCTTCGAGATATTACCAATCAAAACGACGATAGAAACCGATGGTTTACTAACAATGCCATCACTGACATTACTGCTGTCAGCGTCGCTGAGCAACATTCTGAAAAAGTCACTCGTTTAATCCAAAAAATCAGACATGCTGAAATCCATGAATATCATGGAAAGGAAAATAAGCTAGTTGCTAATGTTGGCACCGCCCCCCTCCATGCAGGCTAATCACCTATCAATGCAAGGTAATGAAGTAGTCGCACACATGGATGTCTTTCAATCAGCCAAAGGTAACCTATTGATAAATAGCTAGATACCGTCTTAAGATTACCTTAACCCAAAAAATCTACAATAGCGCTACTAAAAATAATAATAATAATGCGATGCTACCTGAAACAAATAATACTAATTATAACGCTCTGATCACCGATGTTATGGCTCAGCTGGGGTATTCTGTGTCCCGAGAAGGCCAGTGCGTGGGTATCGATAGAGCAGCAATGACTGCGTTTTTCGCCGGGCCGAACGGCCTCAGGCGCTTCGGTCAAAGAATACAGCTTACACGAGAATTCGCCGCACAATATGATAAAAACATCGGTTTTTATACCTTCAAACACTACATTGCATCGCTAATGCGTACCAAACCCCTAAAGCCACATTTGCATTTTCATGAGATGGTTGCCTTCTTTGATGAAATCCACTTGCACCAATCGCCTTTTCACAATCCATTGCTTATCAACGATGAAACCGTTTCGCAAGTTAATGCTAGGGATGACGCACTATTATTACCCCTTGACTATGAGAATAATAGACATAATATCGATAAACTCAGGAGCCAATACAGAGCCTTTAACCAACAAGAACTTACGCATTACTTACAGCATCTAGCAAGTCATATAAAAGCACCGCTAGCAATAGTCATTGCGAATGCATTGCATGATATAACTCTATTTATAGATCCAAACAGCACTCTGCTTATATATTTAAATTCCAACAATGGAGCATTCAAAGCAATATCATTCGATAGTGGATTTATTGACTTAGCAAAATTAATTATAAAACAATTAAATTTTGAAGATAATGATAATGACACCACTGTAGTGCAAATCACATTACACAGTGACTCACGCAACAGCACACGTGTGCAATATGTTTTGGCCATGCTAGAAGAGCAGCAGCCAAGACTTTTTTCAGAGGCGACCTATTCAGAAGATGTTAACAAAAGAGACGGTAATGGTGACTCATTATTGTCACTCTTAGCCATAGATGCTGATCTCGACACCATTCATTGGGCGCTAGCATGTTATGAAGGTGATATTGAGGAGTCGCTATTGTTGAGTGCTATCTATAATAAAAATACTGACGTTTTAAACGTACTCATGAGTAAATGGCTAGCTAATCATACACTCGACACCCCATTATTTGATAAGCTCATGTATCGCGCGATTAAACACAATAATATAAGCGCTCTTGCCTATTTATGCACGCTACAAGAAGAATACAGTATTGGATTATCACCAAAACATCTCGCCACAGCTATTATCTATCACAGAAATACTATCGTTGAACGATTGCTTAATAAAGGCATTGATACAACACAAGCAAATAAACGCGGTTATACGCCGCTACAAATTGCTATCCAAAGAGGCAATGTCCCAGCAGCCACATTACTGATAACATCAGTCGACACGAGCATTGATTTTTCTGATTTGCTACGGCGTGCCGTTAAAAATAACCAATGTGAGATGACTGGATACTTGTTGAATTATTGCAAAAAAAACCATATCCCTACGACTGCTGTCGAAAACCTACTTAGCATCGCCTATAAGTATCGAAATATCACGATGATGCACTTACTGGTAACCTATTGTGATTATCCTCAACCAATGCTTGCTAATAAGTTATTAGCACAACCGTGGAAAGCATGGTCGTCGAATTTTGAAAAGGACTTATTTGATCTATACTATACTCTCTGCACTATGGCGGAACTCGTAGACCTACTATTCGATGCTATTGATGCGGATAAACCAGGCTTGATTAAATCAATCATCGCATCAAAAAGGATTAACCCTAATGAGGTAATGCGCGACGGCGAACTACCTGTTTTCTACGCCTTAAACACAAGCAAGCCTCTGTTAGTATCACTATTTCTGCGACAGGGTGTTGATCTGCAGCTGAAAGATAAAGCTGGTTTAACCCTCTATCAACGGGCATTACAAACCGACCACAAAGCCCTCATTTGTCAGCTGGAGAAGTTGGGGGCTGATAACCTTGAAAATGGGGTTCAGGCACGCAAGTCACGAAATTGCAAACTGACTGATGAACATCAAATACGCCAGCGAGTCTTCAGCGTCGTATAGTAGTCCATCGCGTGACTTACCCCCTAGCCCGCAACGCCTTCGTCTTAAAACGCCGCCTTACAGAGATTGAAGATAATGCCCGGAAAGATACCCAATACTAGGATAAACAAGCCATTGGCACTGATAGCAATGCGGGTGTCCATCGAGGTAGTGTCAATCCGAGATTGATGCTCAGGCGCATCAAAGTACATGACTTTAACTACCCGGAGGTAATAGTAGGCACCGATAATAGCAAACACCAATGCTAACACTGCGAGCCAGACTAAGTGTGCTTCCACTAATGACTCAATGACTCCTAACTTCGCAAAGAACCCAGCAATAGGTGGCACCCCGGCCATGGAGAACATCAGCAATAACATAATAAACGCGAGCCATGGATTACGGCTGTTGAGACCTTTGTAATCGTTGATGGTCTCCATTTCAAAGCCTTTGCCACTCAAGATAGTTACCATACCAAATGCCCCTAACGACATAATGGTATACACAATAATATAAAATGACGCGGCCGAATAACCTTGAGCATTACCCGACAATAAGCCCAAGGACATATACCCCATGTGGGCAATGGAAGAATATGCCAACATCCGCTTAAGGTTGGTTTGTACAATCGCTACAAAGTTACCGATAGCCATAGAGACTAATGCCACCACGATCAACATGTGCTGCCATTCCACTTGGTAGAGTGGCATCATATCCACTAACAAACGCACTGCCATGGCAAACGCCGCAATCTTAGGTGCAGTGGCGATGAACAAAGTCACTGCACTAGGAGCCCCTTCGTAGACATCAGGCACCCACATGTGGAAAGGTGCACCACCAAGTTTGAATGCCACCCCAACTACAACGAAGACTAAACCGAACACGAGGATTAAATTCTGACTAGCAGGTACACTGGTGAGGACTTGTGAAACCACCGCGATATCCACACTCTTGGTTGCGCCGTAAATCATGGATAAGCCATAGAGCAACATACCAGACGCCACTGCACCCATGATAAAATATTTCATCGCCGCTTCCGCGGAGCGTGCTGCATCCCGCTGCAGGGCTATCAACGCATAGAGCGGTAGTGAGAAAATTTCTAAACCTAAGTACAAACTAATAAAACTATAAGCAGACACCAGCACCATCATTCCCAGCACTGAGAATAAACACAGCACATAGAATTCCGTATTGAGTATATTGCGGTCCGCCACATAGCGCCGACAATAGAGGAACACGAAGAAACAGGTACCTAAAATTGTAACCTTCAGAATACTGCCGATGTGATCGATGATATAACTATTATGGAAAGTGATTTCCGTCGTATGCTTATACAACGCCACCGTCAACACAACCGCACCCACTAATGCCAACAATGACAGCATATAAGGCAAACTCGGATAGCGGCGTTGCAAGAACAAGCCACTCAACAACACAATACAAGTCATGGCCAGCATAAAGATCTCTGGGATAGCGGGTACTACATCAGGTATTACAAAATTCATCCTACCGTCCTATACTAATTTCGTTTGATGGCTAATGGTTAACAGATGCCCCACTGAGGCATGTAACACTTGCAATAATGGTTCGGGATATACCCCTAAGAACAACACGGTGAACGCCAAGATACTCAAGACTAAGATCTCAGTGCCTTCGATTTCTTTCAATTTCGCGACATTATCATTAGCCACTTCACCGAAGAATACCCGTTTGAACATCCACAGGGTATAGGCTGCTGACAAAATTAAGGTCGTGGCAGCAAAGAAAGTGATCCAGAAGCTGGCCCGGAATGAGCTCAACAGGATCATGAATTCACCGACAAAGCCTGACGTCCCTGGCAAGCCCACATTGGCCATGGCAAATAACATGGTAAACGCCGCGAACATCGGCATCTTGTTTGCCACACCGCCATAGTCCTTGATCATACGGGTATGCATACGGTCATAAAGCACCCCAATACCAAAGAACAGGGCACCGGTGCTAAAAGCGTGAGAAATCATTTGCACCATCGAACCTTCAAGGCTCATGTAGGCGTCTTGCATATTACCGGTGGTCTCAACAATCTTGTACACCATATAACAACCCAAGGTTGCAAACCCCATATGAGCAATGGATGAGTAGGCAATCAAGCGTTTCATGTCGGTTTGGCCAATAGCGACTAAACCGATATAGACAATGGCAAAGAGAGACAAACCAATCATCAACCAATCTAAGGCCTGAGAGGCATCAGGCGTGATGGGCATGCTAAAACGCAAGAAACCATATACACCCATCTTCAACATCAGGGCCGCTAGTACCACCGAGCCCCCTGCTGGTGCTTCGGTATGGGCATCAGGTAACCAGGTATGGACTGGCCACATGGGGATCTTCACCGCAAAGGCCATAAAGAAGGCAAAGAAAATCAACACTTGCTGGGTAATATTGAGCTTCAATGGATAGTAATCCAAGATAGCGAAACTACCAGACAGGTTATGCAAATATAATAGAGCCACAAGCATCAATACCGAACCGAGGAAAGTATACAAAAAGAATTTGATCGACGCGTAAGTTCGGTTAGGTCCGCCCCATACCCCGATACAAAGATACATCGGGATCAACATCCCTTCCCAGAACACATAGAATAAAACAGAATCCAACGCAGCAAATACACCAATCATCAACCCCTGCATTACTAAGAAGGCTGCCATGTATTGGGAGACGTTGGTTTTGATGGCTCGAAGTGCTGCCAGTACCACAATCATACTGGTAAAGGTAGTCAAAATGACCATGGGCATTGAGATCCCATCCACACCTAAGTAATAGCGAATATTGTATTCGGTGATCCACGGCACATTCTCAACGAACTGCATCGCAAAGGTATTGCTATCAAAATTAAGATACAGCGGCACACACAAGGCCATACAAATAAGCGAGGTCACTACCGCCACAATGCGGGCACGGTGAGCATTATCATCGCGGCCTGCCAATAGCGCACCAAAACCACCTAAGATTGGGATCCAAATCAATAATGACAAAATAGGAACGTGAAATAGCATTTATCTTTACCTTTCGTCTACAGCCTGCAGTCTGAAGCTTTACCTAACCTAATACCAACCAACTCAAAAATACGACCAAGCCAAGAATCATGGCAAAGGCATAATGGTACAAATACCCTGACTGCAAATGGCGACTCACACGGGAAACCCACTGCACCACTCGGCCAGAACCATTGACAAAGAATCCATCCACAATCATCTGATCACCAACCCGGTAACACCAACCGGCGATCCGTCGACATCCTCGCACGAAGAAAAATTGATTAAAATCATCAAAACCAAACTTATAGGTTAATGTTGCATGCGCCCAACGCAAACGGCTAGCGAACATCTCTGGTAAGCTCGGCATGCCGCAATACGCAAGCCAAGCCACAAAGACACCACTAACCGCTAACCAAAATGGCAATGTCATCACTGAATGAAATGCCATGGACCAAGGACCATGATACTCTTTCGCCATTTCAGCCAAGACATTGTACTGGGGGGCAACATAGATAGCATCGCCCAGCAACGGTGGCTTACCGTAGAGCATGGGACCTACCAAAATCATCCCCAAAAATATTGACGGAATTGCAAGCGCCACTAACGGTGCCCACACCACCCAGGGTGATTCTTTGAGATGGGCGCGGACTTTGTCACTCATGCGTTCTTGCGTATGGAAAGTCCAGAAAAATGCCCTAAAGGTATAAAGCGCCGTGACAAACGCACCCAATAACACACACCAATAAGCAATAGTCGCCCCAGGGATGGTGCTGGCATGTACCGCTTCGATAATCGCATCTTTAGAGTAATAGCCCGCAAACGGTGGAATAGCACTCAAAGCCAATGCACCAATCAAGAAACACACATAAGTAATCGGCATGTACTTACGTAAGTTACCCATCTTGCGCATATCTTGCTCGTGATGCATCCCGATAATCACAGAACCCGCGCCTAAGAATAACAAGGCTTTGAAACACGCGTGGGTGAATAAATGGAACAGTCCCGCCGAAAACGCTGATGCACCCAGTCCTGCCATCATGTAACCTAATTGCGACAAGGTGGAATAAGCCACTACCCGCTTAATATCGGTCTGCACAATAGCAATCAGGCCGGTAAACAACGCACCTGCCGAGCCAATAATCAATACCAAGCTCAAGGCATTTTGGGACAACTCAAATAACGGCGACATCCGAGACACCATAAATACCCCAGCGGTGACCATGGTAGCCGCGTGGATAAGGGCCGAAATTGGCGTTGGACCTTCCATCGACTCGGGCAGCCAGACATGTAGTGGCATTTGCGCTGATTTACCCATAGCGCCGATAAACAACAGAATACAAATCACGGTGATCACCGACCAATGCAGGCCTGGAATAATACTCAAGGTTGGATTACTTGCCGCAAATTGGGGGACTTGGTCAAAAACCGCTTGATAATCAACACTACCAAAGTAATTAAGTATCGCAGAGATCCCCAGAATAAAACCAAAATCCCCCACCCGATTGACGAGGAAGGCTTTGAGACTACCAAAATTCGCATTGTCGCGACGGAACCAAAACCCGATCAAGAGATAAGACACGAGGCCCACACCTTCCCAACCGAAGAATAATTGGAAAAAGTTATTAGCACTCACCAACATTAACATCGCGAAGGTAAACAGCGAGATATAAGCGAAGAAGCGCTGATAACCCGGGTCACCGTGCATATAACCAATACTGTAAACATGCACTGCCAGAGACACGAAAGTCACACACAACATCATCATGGTGCTTAAGCGGTCAATCAAAAAGCCCACATTAAACTGGAATGAGCCACTAACCCCCCAAGTATAAATTGTGCCATTGTAGGTTTGGCCATCCATAAACACGAGTTTCGCCAAATACATTGCCAACACAAAGGCAATGGTCATCAAAAAGATCGTCACCTGGTGTGACATACGGGGTCCAAGTTTTTTGCCAAAAAAGCCGGCAATGATCGCCCCTACTAGTGGCGCGAACACGATAATCATACTGATGTTATGGATACTGTTACCGTCCACGTTATTAACCCTTCAATGTATTTAAATCATCCACATTAATGGTGTGTCGTTTACGGTACAACACCATCAAGATGGCCAAGCCAATGGCAGCTTCTGCAGCTGCCACGGTCAATATGAAGAACACAAACACTTCCCCGGCGTTATCGCCCAGGAAGTGAGAAAAAGCCACAAAGTTGGTATTCACCGCCAACAACATCAATTCGATACACATCAACAAAACAATGAGGTTCTTTCGGTTCAGGACAATACCAGCCAAACTAATGCCAAACAAAATGGCGCCGATGATTAAATATGCAGTTAATGTCATCTCTCACCTACTCTTTTTTTTCTGCGGGCACATCAACAAGGCGCACCCTGTCATTGCGTTGAATATTTAACTGACTGGGCACATCCTGGGACTTACGTCCGCGTGGTCCACGATGAGCTAAACTGATGGCCGAAATAATCGCCACAATCAAAATCACTGCCGCTAATTCAAAGGGATACACATAATGGGTATAGAGAGCCGTACCCAATTCTTTGATATTGCTGTAATCCGCGCCATGATGGGCTGGTGCCAAGAGGCTAAAATGCTCAGGAGCAATGATATACCCCATCAAACCAATCATACCCAGCACAATAAGCGCGCCTATCGGCAAATAACGCACGAAGTTGGTTTTGAGTTTTTCCAGATCAATATGCAACATCATTACCACGAATAAGAACAGGGTCATCACTGCACCGACATAAACGAAAATCAACACCAGTGCTAGGAACTCAGCTTCTAGCAACATCCACAAAATGGAACTGCAGAAAAAACACAGTACGAGAAACAATACACTACGCACCGGGTTACGGGATGTGATCACCAATAAGCTTGACACTACCAGTAAGGCAGCTGCCACATAAAAAACACAATCAGTCAGCCAGTTATACATGCTTATCTAAACTCCGCATCAATTTGGCGCTTTTTGGCGATACTGTCTTCGTACTTATCACCAACGGCCAGTAACAGTGGTTTGGTCATGATATTTTCACCGCGATTTTCGAAGTGATAATTGTAATTGTCCGTCTCAACGATGGAATCCACCGGACAAGACTCTTCACAAAAGCCACAATAAATGCACTTGAACATGTCGATATCGTAACGGGTGGTACGGCGTGAACCATCACTACGGGGTTCAGACTCGATAGTAATTGCCAATGCCGGACAAACAGCCTCACATAATTTGCAGGCAATACAACGCTCCTCGCCATTGGGATAACGACGCAGAGCATGCATGCCGCGAAACCGCGGTGAGGTTGGGGTGCTTTCTTCAGGGAATTGCACGGTAATTTTTTTCTTGAAGAAATACTTACCGGTCAGCTTCAAGCCGACTAATAACTCCCACAACAAAAAGCTCTTTAGATAAAATTTAAGGGTTTTCATCGTTTCACTCATTAGCTAAACCACGGTCCAACATGTAACTCAACAGCTAGGCTTGTTACCACAATCCAGACTATCGTCACGGGGATGAGGACTTTCCAGCCTAAACGCATAATTTGGTCATAACGGTAACGGGGGAAGGTCGCCCGCAACCAAATAAATAAGACAGAGAAGAACGCCGTCTTCGCTAAGAACCAAATAATGCCCGGCACCCAGCCGAATAAGGTCCCAAGAACGGGGATCCCTTCAAACGGCGATAACCAACCACCGAAGAAAAAGATACTGGTGAGTGCGGCAATCAAAATCATATTGGCATATTCCGCCAAGAAGAAGATAGCAAAAGAAATCCCCGAATACTCAACGTGGAAACCTGCCACAATCTCAGCTTCCCCTTCTGCCATATCAAAAGGCAGACGGTTAGTTTCAGCCACACCAGCAATCCAAAATACCACGAACATCGGCAACAATGGCAACCAATACCAATGCCACAAGCCCCCTTGTTGAGCCAAAATAATATCTTGTAGATTACTAGAACGTGCAGCAATCAATACCACAACCAAGGCAAAGCCCATGGCGATTTCGTAAGACACCACTTGGGCCGCCGAGCGCAGGGCACCAAAGAAAGCATACTTGGAGTTGGACGCCCAACCCGCAATCAAGATACCGTAGACACCGAGAGAGCTAAGGGCAAACACAAACAGCACCCCAGCATTCACATTCGCTAACACCCAGCCGTGGTTAAACGGAATTACCGCCCAGGCCGCTAATGCTGGCGCGATAGTCACGATCGGCGCAATAATGAATAAGTAAGAGTTCGCTTCACTAGGGACGATGATTTCTTTGAAGACCAATTTCAAACCGTCGGCAATCGGCTGGCCCATCCCTCGCAACCCGAGGATATTCACCCGGTTAGGACCAATACGACCCTGCATAAAACCAATGACTTTACGTTCAGCCAAGGTCAGATACGCTACCGCACCTAATAATGGCACCACAATCACGATGATTTTGATGAGAATAATGATTAAAGCAACAATTGCATCTAACATAGCCCTGCCTTAACTCCGCTCAATGTCAATTTTACCGAAGCATTCGCCTAATGCTGCAGTCTCACTGTACCCACCCGGGATATAAGCACAACCGTCAGGCACACGTTCATCAATGCGCACCGGCAACCGCACTTCGGAATACTGTTGTTTCACAACCGCTTCACCGCCGTCTTTGAGGTAGAGTTCTGCCGCAAGCTTGCTATTCATGGCCACTGCCGCAGGGTCATTGGTTGTGGTTTGCTGTAGGGACTCAGCATGGCGTACCAGACTATCGCCCCGATAAATAGGCCAGGTCGAAATACGTTGTAACCCTTCTATGTGCGGCGTATCCATATTAAAACGACGCTCTTGACGATTTTTGATTTGTAACGTCTCTAATTGCTTACGCAATTCATGTTGCACCTCGATAGAGGTCGTGTAAGCAAAACCTTCAACATCAAACAAATTGCCCAGTACCCGCAAAATCTTCCAACCAGGGCGAGCTTCGCCTTTGGGTTTCACGGTCCCTTTAAATGTTTGCCAACCGCCTTCTGCATTCACATAGCTGCCGGAGGTTTCAGCAAAAGTGGCCAGTGGCAACTGCACATCGGCAAAAGCATCAATGCTATCACTACTAAAGGCCGTCACTACCACATTAAAATCCGCTTCATCCAACGCCCGTTTCACGATAGAAGGATTCGCGCAGTCCAGCTCTGGTTCAATACCAAAAGTAATATACGCTTTGAGTTTGGCTTCCATCATACGCTTAGCATCGAGGCCTGGTTTCTTAATATCAAGACTCACTGCTTCACGGTGAGGAATAGCACCAGCAAGCCAAGCACCCGCACTGTTCGCCCCTTCTGGCAAACACACTAGCTGGCTACCGCTCATGTCACTGATGAGTTCAGCTAATTCATACATCGCGTTGAATTGAGGATGATTAAAAGCAATCGCACCAAGAATCAGCGCGCTGCTATTGCTGGCTTTGAGTTGGGCTGCTATAGCACGGATATTGTCATTCACCTCGACGTTAGCCGCAGCCACAGTTCCGGGCAACCCTTGGGAACTACCTTGGGCCAACACTTTAGCGATAGCAATCAAATTATTCAGCATGTCAAATGGTTTAGCGATGACTTTGGCATGCAATGGATAGTTAAAGTCATAATCAATAGGATTTAATGCCATGACTTTACCGCCTGCAAGACTGGCTTTACGGACTTTAAGATTGACAATGGGTTGCTCATATTGCAAATGTGAACCCACCAACAAAATACTATCAAGCGTACTTAGTTCCTTGAATCTGATTGGGGTACCATAGAAATTGGGCGCTAACCCTTGGCCGCTAAAATCAGCTTGGCGCAAACGATGATCCACGTTATGACAATCGAGGCTGCGTAATAATTTCTGCAATAAATACATTTCTTCGGTAGTGGCACTGGGGGAAATCAAAGCCCCGACTTTTTCGGCGGTGTGAGACGCTATAATCTTCTCAAGGCCAATTTTGGCGACATTCAAGGCGGTTTGCCAATCCACATCGACCCATTTTCCATTGCGTTTGATACGCGGTGTTAACAGGCGTTCCTTACTGTGAATACCTTCGTAGCTAAAGCGATCCCTGTCGGATAACCAGGTTTCATTTAAAGCTTCATTCTCGCGCGGGGCCGCACGCATCACTTCTTGGCGACGGGTATGTAAATACATATTGGAGCCAACACAATCATGGGGAGCGATAGTTGGCATTTGTTCCAATTCCCAAGGCCGTGACGTAAAGCGCGAAGGTTTTGCGGTCAATGCCCCTACCGGACACAAATCAATAACATTGCCGGATAATTCAGACTTGATGCTGTGACTAATGTAGGTACCAATCTCAGTGAACTCACCACGGCCAGTCGCACCTAACTCACGTAGGCCCGCCACTTCTTCACCAAAACGCACACAGCGAGTGCAGTGGATACAGCGTGTCATTTCGGTAGCAATCAAAGGACCAATATCTTTGTCAGCGACTACCCGTTTACGCTCAGTATAGCGGGATACGTCTTTACCATAACCCATAGCCACATCTTGTAATTCACACTGGCCACCTTGATCGCAGATAGGACAATCCAAGGGATGGTTAATCAGCAAGAACTCCATCACGGATTTTTGTGCATCTAAGGCTTTTGCGCTGTGGGTTTGAACCACCATGCCCGGCGCTACTGGGGTGGCACAGGCCGGCAATGGTTTTGGCGACTTCTCTACCTCTACCAAGCACATCCGGCAGTTAGCAGCAACGGTTAATTTTTTGTGATAACAAAAACGCGGAATACGGATATCATTGGCATCCGCGACTTCAATCAGCATTTGTCCAGGTTGGGCGCTTAGTGATTTGCCGTCAATTTCTATTTCAATGGTTTCGTCTGTCATACCCTTAACACCCTAGTTACTGGTCTCGACACAGCTCTTGCCATGCTCAATGTAATATTCAAATTCGTCGCGAAAATACTTGATAAAGCTCAATACCGGCATTGCCAGCGCATCCGCTAAGACACAAATGGTACGTCCCATCATTTTGTTGGAGACATCATCTAACAAATCCAGATCTTCCATGCGACCTTGACCGTTCATGATGCGCTTTAAGACCCGGAAGATCCAACCCGTCCCTTCACGGCACGGTGTGCACTGACCACAGGATTCGTTATCGTAAAAATGGGCCAAGCGTTTTAGTGCTTTGACCATACAGGTTTGGTCATCAATAATAATCACCGCACCAGAGCCTAGCATAGAACCCGCTTTAGCGATGGCATCATAATCCATGGTGGTTTGCATCATGATATCTGCCGGCAATACTGGCGCTGAAGAACCACCGGGAATCACCGCCTTTAAGCGTCGGCCCTTCCAAACACCACCGGCCATCTCGAGTAATTCAGGGAATGGCATACCCAAAGGGACTTCGAAGTTATCCGGTTTCGCCACGTGCCCGGTGACAGAAAAAATCTTCATGCCACCATTATTGGGTTTACCAAGCCCGAGAAACCAATCCGCCCCTTGATCTAACAATAACGGCACAGAGGCGAACGTTTCGGTGTTGTTGATGATCGTAGGACAACCGTATAAACCATAATTCGCTGGGAATGGTGGTTTGAAGCGTGGTAACCCACGCTTACCTTCAAGAGATTCGAGCAGTGCCGTCTCTTCACCACAAATATAGGCACCCGCACCAAGCGTGGTATGTAACTCATAACTGAACCCAGAACCACAAATATTATCCCCTAACAAGCCTGCGGCACGGGCTTCTGCCAATGCTGCTTCAAAACGCTCGATGGGTTCGTAGAATTCACCACGGATGTAGTTGTAACCAACATTGGAGCCCACCACATAACCGGCAATGACCATGCCTTCAATTAATTGATGAGGATTATAACGCAGAATATCGCGGTCTTTACACGTGCCGGGCTCACCCTCGTCTGAATTACAGACAATGTATTTGGCACCTGGGGCTTCACGATTAATGAAACTCCACTTCAATCCTGTCGGGAAACCTGCACCACCGCGACCACGCAGGCTAGAGGTTTTGACTTGTTCAATGATATCCGCCGGTGAGGTTTGTTCCTGCAAAATACGGCGCAAAATTTTATAACCACCTGCCGCTTCGTAGGTACTCAAACGCCACGGTTCGTCCTTATCCAGGGTGCGGAAACAAACTTGATTCAAACTCGTCATCACTCCTCCCCTGCTATGATCTTGTCAATGTCTTCTGGCGTGACATTCTCAAGATAGGCTTTGTCAAACAGTACAGCCGGTGCATGACGACAAGCGCCTAAACATTCAACTTCTTGCAAAGTGAATTTACCGTCACTGCTAGTACCATCCCAATCGATATCCAAACGCTGTTTGATATGATCAGCTAATTCATCACTGCCCCGTAACATGCATGAAATACTGGTACAAACGCCAATCTTGTGTTTACCCACCGGTTTGAGATCGTACATGCTATAAAAAGTCGCCACTTCAAATGCAGCAATATGAGGAATACCCACGTAATCCGCCACGGCTTCGATGACGTTTTCAGGTAGCCAGCCATGATGTTCTTCTTGGGCAATATGCAATGCCGGAATGATGGCAGATTGGCGGCGGTCCGCAGGGTATTTAGCTAACCAAACGTCAATTTTAGCTTTGGCATCATCAGATAATAAGGCTTGTTGTACTTCTGACATTAGCGATCAATCTCCCCAAACACGATGTCTTGGCTGGATAGAATCGCCACGACATCAGCTAGTAAGTGTCCATCACACATTTCACCAAGGGCTGCCAAATGACTGAAGCCCGGGGCTCGTACTTTTAGGCGGTAAGGTTTATTCGCCCCATCGGATACTAAGTACACCCCGAATTCGCCTTTGGGATGTTCAACGGCAGCGTACGCTTCCCCTTCGGGGACACAATACCCTTCAGTGAATAATTTAAAATGGTGAATCAACGCTTCCATGTCTTCTTTCATATCAACGCGTGTTGGTGGTGTGACTTTGTGATCCGGTAACATCACCGGCCCCGGATTGGCACGCAACCACTGCACGCACTGTTTGATAATGTCATTTGATTGGCGCATTTCTTCCATTCGCACCAAATACCGGTCATAACAATCACCGTTAACACCGACTGGAATTTTGAAGTCCAAATCCCCATACACCTCGTAAGGTTGTTTTTTGCGAAGATCCCATTCGACACCGGAACCTCGTAACATCGGTCCACTGAAACCCAAGGCAATCGCCCGCTCAGGAGATACCACACCAATATCCACGGTACGTTGTTTCCAGATACGGTTGTCCGTTAGTAAGGTTTCGTACTCATCCACACAACCAGGGAAAATACGGGTAAAATCTTCGATAAAGTCTAATAATGATCCCTGGCGGTTTTCGTTCAGTTTGTGAACTTCACGCTCACTGTGCCACTTAGACGCTTGGTATTGCGGCATTTGCACCGGCAAATCCCGATAAACCCCGCCAGGACGATAATACGTCGCATGCATCCGGGAACCGGACACAGCTTCATAACAATCAAGCAAGGTCTCCCGTTCACGAAACGCATACAGGAACACCGTCATCGCACCGATATCTAACGCATGGGCACCCACCCACAATAAATGATTTAAGATACGGGTAATTTCGTCGAACATGACGCGGATGTATTGAGCACGCTTGGGCGCACTCACCCCGAGTAATTTTTCGATAGCTAAAACATAGCCATGTTCGTTACACATCATGGAAACGTAATCAAGGCGATCCATATAACCAATACTTTGGTTAAAAGGCTTAGTCTCGGCTAATTTTTCCGTCGCCCGATGCAATAAACCAATATGGGGATCGGCGGCCTTGACCGTTTCACCGTCTAATTCAAGCACCAAACGCAATACCCCGTGGGCGGCGGGATGCTGGGGACCAAAGTTGATCGTATAGTTACGGATCTCCGGCATCGGTGGCTCCTTCTTGTATGTCTGGGTGACGATAGCGGCTATCATCACGAATAACTTTGGGGACAAGTACCCGCGGTTCAATATCAACAGGCTCATACACCACCCGTTGCTGAGTCGCGTCATAGCGCACTTCCACGTAGCCTGAGAGGGGGAAGTCTTTACGGAATGGATGACCAATAAAGCCATAATCCGTCAAAATACGACGCAGATCTGGATGGCCTTTGAATAAGATACCGTAGAAATCAAAGGCTTCACGCTCAAACCAATTGGCAGACGGCCAGATCTCAACAACAGAATCCACTAGCAAATCAGCTTCTTCAAGACGAACTTTCACGCGTATACGTTGGTTCAAAGCAATGGATAGCAAATGATAAACCACAGCAAAACGCGGCCCCGTGAATTCATGGGCTTGTAATTTACGCTCGCGCATAACGCCGCGCTCAAATCCCGTGCTTGTCGCATCATCGCCAACCCATTCGGATTTGCCATAATCTAAATAGTCGACGCCGCAAACATCCATCAACGCGTCAAATTTAAACGGTGTTTCATCACGTAAGGCTGTGGCGACGGTCAATAAGTCTTTGCGACCAACCTCAAGTGTCACTTCACCGTGTTGCACCTTAACAGCGTGTAATTCAGCAGCAAAACGCTGCTGACACTGTTCGGCTAATTGAGTACTTTTATCCATCAATGAATCCTAACGTTCAATTGTATTGGTACGTCTAATTTTGTTTTGTAATTGCATGACACCGTAAACTAAGGCTTCTGCAGTGGGTGGACAGCCGGGGACATAAATATCCACGGGCACAATGCGGTCACAACCCCGCACCACCGAATAAGAATAATGGTAATAACCGCCACCATTAGCACAAGACCCCATGGAAATTACCCAGCGCGGTTCAGCCATTTGGTCGTATACTTTGCGTAATGCAGGCGCCATTTTGTTACATAATGTCCCAGCAACAATCATCAAATCAGATTGGCGCGGGCTCGGACGAAAAATAACCCCAAATCGGTCTAAATCATAGCGGGAAGCACCGGCATGCATCATCTCTACTGCACAACAGGCTAAACCAAAACTAACCGGCCACAATGAACCGGTACGAGCCCAACCGACGAGTTTCTCAACAGAAGTCAGGACAAAGCCTTTTTGTTGTAGTTGTTCTACTCCCATTCTAAGGCTCCCTTCTTCCACTCATAAATAAAGCCAATCACTAATAAACCGAGGAAAATCATCATCGCGCCAAAACCAAACCAACCGATTTTGTCCAGTACGACCGCCCAGGGGAAAAAGAAGGCTGTTTCAAGATCAAAAATAATAAATAACAAGGCGACCAAGTAAAAACGCACGTCAAAAGGTAAACGCGCATCTTCAAAGGCATCGAAGCCACATTCATAGGGTGAATTTTTTTCTTTGTCAGGACGGTGTGGGGCAACCAATCGACCCAACACTAACGGTGCTACTCCCATTGCAACCCCGATCAGGATAAAGATCAGAACCGAGAAGTAATTTTCTAGCATTTATCCCCCTTTTGATTGCTAGCATTACAGGGCAAATATAACAGTCGGCCGCATTCTCGCTCTTTTTGCGATAAAAAACAATTGTTTTAACAGGAAAATTTTTGAGATGCTCCTATTAGAAGCTTACTCAAAGAAAAGATGGTGCCGAAGGCCGGACTCGAACCGGCACGGCTTGCGCCACTGCCCCCTCAAGACAGCGTGTCTACCAATTCCACCACTTCGGCATTGCGCGGCATGATACCGCTTATTCAGACGTTGTTGAAGACTGTGACGTCGTATCCGCTGAATTTTTTTGAGTTTTTTGTGTTGCAGGCACCACATTGTCCGTCTTAGGTTGGGTCTGGGACTCCACTTGATCAATTATAGAACTAACCTCATCCCCATGATGGTGTTTTGCATCCGTGGCTGCTAAATAACCAATACCAATACTGGTGGCAAAAAACACCGCTGCTAAGGTTGCAGTAAACTTGAACAAAAAGGAACTGGAACCTGGGCTACCAAATACTGTATTAGAAGCACCACTCCCAAAGGCAGCACCAATATCAGCCCCTTTACCCTGTTGGAGGAGGATCATCGCCACTAAACTGACGCACGTTAAAACATGTAAGACTAAAAGTAATTGTTCCATTACGATACACCTTCTGCACTTCGGCAAATTGTTAAAAATTCATCCCCGTCGAGGGAAGCCCCGCCAATCAAACCGCCGTCAATATCGGCCATGGCGAATAACTCCGCGGCATTATGGCCTTTGACGCTGCCACCATACAGTATGGGTAAAGCATCAGCGATGGCCGTGTCGCTCTCGGCGATTTGCTCACGAATCGCGCAGTGTACCACTTGTGCCTCGCCAGGGCTAGGGGTAAGTCCCGTACCAATGGCCCAAACCGGTTCATAAGCAATAACAGCATCAGCAAAACACTGACTACCCGCCAGCTCGAGCACCGCGTCGATTTGCTCTCGAACGATCACTAGAGTGTTACCCGCTTCCCGTTGCTCCAGGGTTTCCCCCACACACAACATCGGTGTCACGCCGCCCTGTTGCGCTTGCTGGAATTTCGCCGCGACATCGCTATTGGATTCATTAAATAGTGTGCGGCGTTCTGAATGACCAACGAGAACATAATGACAGCCAAGTTCTTTTAGCATACTGACGGAGGTTTCGCCGGTATAAGCCCCTTGTTCATGGGCTGAGACATTTTGTGCACCCCATTTGACAGGGGAGTCTGCTAATAATTGTTGCGCTTGGGCGAGAAAAACAAAATTCGGCAACGCAACAATTTCAGTGGTGTTGAACTCATCGGCATGGGATTTCAACGTCGTGAGCAAGTCCGTGGTCATGGCTTGGCTGCCATGCATTTTCCAGTTACCTGCGACAATTTTTCGGGCCATCATCATTCCTGTTGTGGATCAGTCTACAATCTGCAGCATCTTAAATGAAAGCAGGAGTGAAAGCTAGCGTACTGGAATCAGGTTTCTGAATGCATCAAGGTGGCTAATATCTTGGTGCCCCATTACTTCAGCCACTTGATTCGCAGCTTCTAAGTCTGGTGCAAGCTCTAAGTTGAGCATACCTCTAAAGAAATTCTCAACTTTATTCAAAATCACTTTGAACTTGTTCGAGAATGGTATTGCCGCATGCGCGGCTCTGAATTTAGTCGAAAGATTTGTTTCCACGTTTGTCAGGAGTTGTTCATTACAAGTAGAGTCACTAACAAGGCCTACTGATATTTGTCGATTAATACCGAGCAACCCATCTTTTAAAGCTTGTAACTGACAATGGTAATTTTCATTTTTATCTGTTCTAACAATAGTACTCAGGTCATGCTCAATAACCTCTACAGCGCTAAGAATGGCAGCAGCATACTGCAAGAGTTTCTCCTTATGATCCGTTATGGGTGATTCATGATTCTCAGGAGTTTCCGCACTATCACGAGCTGCCCTAGGCCGAACAACTACAAACAATCCTAGGCTGGTCTCATCGAGTTTCGATTTAGCACAATCGGTAAAACAAGTAGATACTTTACGGAGATTATCAATATATAAATTTTGGATAAGTTGATTAAGCTCATCGGCACTAAGCTTATCGAGCAATCTATTAATTCGTACATACCCTAACCCCTTGAAAACCTTATTAAGACTCTGTCTGTTGGCAGAAGGATCAAGCGTTCCAACAAGATCAAGGACAAAATTATCAAGCTCATCATCAGTGCAACTAGGCTCAGATAAATCATTGAAACTAGAGGTGGCGACTATTGCTAGCGTTGCAACAATGTAAGATGCATCCTGTCTGAGTCCCTCGTACAGGCCATCACTCATAAGCACAGAAAGCACAGATAGCTTTTGTGCTATCCGTTTAGAAGCAACAATATCGGATACTTTATTGGATAGGGCTGCAGCCAAGTGTTCTGCGGACAAGTTAGGCTTTATCCGCTCTAACTCATCAGTCACATCTTTAAAGGTTGAACAAAGCGCAGTAATATTGTCTTTAGACTTCTCCGCCTCACCATCAACTAACGCCGACAAGGCTGTTTTTAGCTTATTGGTTAAAGACCCGGGAATGTCAATAATGAGCTCTTCAGACTCGTCTTCACTAGCTGGCAAGTCACCGGGATGCTCTATAAGATCAGCCGGAATATCTACCATCTGTTGCATCGATATATCTCGAGGATCTTGTTCTGATTGTATTCCCTTCCCACCTGACATTACTTACCCCATGACCTAAGCTGTTGTTATTAATGAATTTTTAGGGTTGCCATCTGGCAATCCTTGTACAAAAGTAAGCTAATTTTAGCCTAACCATCTCATTTTACAAGCTTTTTCTGCCATTTGAACGTAATGAAATGTAACTGGCGGGAACAATGTATCTCACTCCACGGCAACAGCGAGCCCACAACCTACCTATCGTCAGCTTCCGGCAACGGGAAGCATCCGGTCAAATATAGCGGATAGCGATGAATACGATTACGGTTATCCAGCTGCAAGGGATGGCCGCTGGCAATCGTCATATAGGAAGGATGGTATTTGTCATTGTAGATACTGAGGCTCTTGGCGCGAGTCACATGCCCGGCCTTTACCTCCAACGGCAAAATACTATTCTCATGATCGATGACGAACTCAACTTCGTTACGACCATCAAACCAACTGTAAACATCAGACTGTCCACCCGCCAATAAGTTTTGCGCCACAAAGTTCTCTGCATAGTAGCCTTTGTAGGTACCAAAATCGTATTGCAAAATTGTCTGCGGCGTTATCTTATTCATCGCCCCTAAGATTCCAATATCAAACATAAAGCACTTAAAACGCGCTTCATCAGCATAAGCCGCCAATGGTAATTCGGGACGTTTAATCAAAGGAACTTTGATAATTAAACCTGCCGTTATTAGCCAATCAATAGCGCTGCTTAGACGACTATAACGGTCGATCCCAGGGATGATGTCCTTAAATTGAAAACGTTTAGCGCTGGTATCTTGGGTGCTGGCCAACTGCGTCGACACTGCATGCCAACAACGATCAATATGCATTGCATTGACCTTGCCGGCGTGCTTAGTAATATCACCGAAATAAGCATAGATAAGATCTTGTTGTTTGTCCCGCGCAGCCTGAAAGGCTTGCAATAAATTATCTTGTTTATCGCGAAATGCTTTCACCGCCTCCGGCAAACCACCAACTATCCAATACCATTTCATCCGTTCCCATAAACGCTCATGAGCCATCAAAGGAATATCCGTACGATTGTCACAATGAATTAATAAATCCGCCAACTTATCTTCACCGATGGCCAGCAAGAACTCAATAAAGTCTAAGGGGTATAAATGCAAATGATTAACCTGCCCCACCGGGAATGATCCCTGATTTAGTGTCACCCCAAGCAACGAGCCCGCACTGCACAGTGCAAGCTCAGGCATTTGTTCATTGAAGTATTTAAGACTTGTCAGGGCTGCGGGACAGGCCTGTATCTCATCAAAAATCAGCAAGTCGCGTGTGATATCAATATCACAATTGAGATAAAACCCAATCTCTTGTACCAGCCGCTTGGGTACTAAGTCTTTTTCGAAGATTTTGGGCAGATCCAGGAACAGCTCAAAATTCAGATAATGGGTGGTAGCAAAGTGTTGCTCACCAAAAGACTGTAAGCTATAAGTCTTGCCGCACTGGCGAACCCCATTTAAAATCAATGGCTTACGGTCTTTTTGCTGGTGCCAGTTCAGTAATTGCTGTTGGATCAATCGTTTCATACTTGCAATTATCGTCATATTTGACGTTTTTTACAAGTAATTATCGTCATATTTGACGTTTTTTACGTGTAATTATCGGCAAATTTGACGATAATTACGTGTATTTTTCGTCATTTTTGCCGTTTTTTGCAAGTTTGAGAATAAAAACCGCGATTTTAGAGGATTATTGCAGCGCGGTAGCTACCTTATCAGCCAGGGTTTGGCACACCTGCCCGACCAAGGCCTCGTCTTCCCCTTCTACCATGACCCGAACCAAGGGCTCTGTGCCAGAAGGGCGCAATAACACTCGGCCTTTATCCCCCAATTGGGACTCAGCTTCGCTGATAGCTTGGTTGATGGCTGGGAGTTCGAGATTAGCGGGCTTTTGTGCAATTGGCACATTGATTAATACCTGGGGGAAGAGCGGCATATCATCCAGTACACTTGCCAAACTCTCACCACTGGCGCGCAAACTGCTGAGCACTTGTAATGCGCTCGCAATACCATCACCGGTAGTAGACACTCGTAAATCAATCACATGCCCGGAATTCTCACCGCCTAATTGCCAACCATTGGCTTGCAACATCTCTAATACATAACGATCCCCTACTTTGGCGCGGGCAAATGCAATGCCGAGTTTTTTACACGCCAACTCCAAGGCTAAGTTCGTCATCAAGGTACCGACGATGCCACCCGATAAGCTACCATTAGCGAGGCCTTGTTTAGCAATGAGATACAACAGTTGATCACCATCAACAACATTGCCGCGATTATCTACCATCATCACTCTGTCACCATCGCCGTCAAAGGCAATACCTAAGTCCGCTTGTTCCGCAACAACAGTTTGTTGTAACTGCTCAGGATGGGTCGAACCTACCTTGTCATTGATGTTAACCCCGTTAGGTTCTGTACCAATGGTATGAACCTCAGCACCTAAACTCGTAAAAATTCGGGGGGCGAGATGATACGTTGCACCGTGGGCACAATCGAGGACAATCTTAAGCCCGGTTAAATCTAAATCTTTGCTAATCGTTGCTTGGCAATGTTGTAGATAAAGCGCTTCGGCGTCTTTGATCTTTTTGGCCTGTAGGTTAGTTGTTTCTGGCAATATCATTTGTCCAAGACATTGCTCGATTGCCGCTTCATGTTCATCCGCTAACTTAAACCCTTGGTGAGAAAATATTTTTAGACCATTATCATAGTGGGGATTATGGGAGGCACTGATCACTAACCCCGCCACAGCCTCTAAGGCTTGGGTCAAATAGGCAATCACAGGTGTTGGCATAACCCCCAATAACATCACCTCAGCGCCAGCAGCTTCAAGACCTTGGGTTAAAGCGTGCTCTAATACGGTGCCCGATTCACGGGTATCACGGCCAATGACAATGCGTCGATTGCTCGCTGTTGTTAGGGTTTCACCGATAGCGTTACCGAGTTTAATAAAGGTCTCAATACTGATAGGTTCATCACCGAAGCGACCGCGAATACCATCAGTGCCAAAAAAATTTCTTACAGGGGCCATTTTACTTCCTTAATTGCTTGTGCCATTTGCACGGCTTCTTTTGTTGCTTTGACATCATGGGTACGAATAATATGGGCACCAAAAGTCACTGCCAGGGTAGCCGCCGCAAGGCTACCAGGCAAGCGTTCACTCGTTGGCTGCTGAAACATCTCACCGATAAAGCTTTTGCGTGAAATGCCATAGAGTAATGGGCAACCGAGCTCAAGTAATTCTCCCGTAGACTTTAGCAACTGCAAATTCTGCTGAGTAGATTTACCAAAACTTCCCCCACCAATGCCAGGATCTAAAATAATCTTATCCGCACGAATTCCCGCCGCAATACACTCATCACGCCGCTCGCGCAAAAAATCTTTTACCGTCGCCACCACATTCTCAGCATTCAGTGGATTCATCTCACCTTCACCTTGCCCATGGGGGAATTGCATGTGCATCAAACACACGGGCAATTGCGTCTCGGCCGCCACGGCCAATGCACCCGGCATGCGTAATGCCCTTACATCATTAATTAGGCTGGCACCATTCTCAGCAATGGCTTGGATAACTTCCGGCTTACTGGTATCAACAGAAATTGGCACGTCAAGGGTCTGTGTTAATGCTTGCAAGGCTGGCAGAACCCGAGCGAGTTCAGTCTCAAGCGAAGTATTGGGTTCAAGACTGGGATTAGTGGGCTCACCACCGATATCGATGATCGTCGCCCCCTCATTAATCATTGCTTGTGCTTGTTGCACCACTGCAGCAGGGGTTAACTGACGACTACCTTCATAGAATGAATCCGGCGCCAGATTAATCACCCCCATGACTTGTGGTTGCGTCAGGCTGATACTTTTACCGTGAGGCAATGAAAAATGGGAGCGTACACTCCCATTGTTCAGCTGTTGCATGAAAAGTCCTTAGTTATCCGTGACAGGTTCATCACCGGGCTTAGGCCCTTTGGTCTCAGAGTCCGAAGCTGCTTTACCCGCGCTTGGCCGTTTAGGCTTGTCATCGTCACTCCAGCCTTTTGGCGGATTGTAAGGTCGACGAGCCATTAAGTCCGCCAACTGATTTTCATCGATGGTTTCATATTTAATGAGTGCCTCAGCCATCGCATGTAAGATATCCATGTTGTCCACCAAAATTTGTTTGGCTTCGGCATAAGAGGACTCGAGTAGATCTTTGACTTCACCATCAATCATCTCGGCGGTTTTCTCAGAGACTTCTTTGTGACGTGATACCGAACGACCAAGGAAAACTTCACCTTCGTCTTCACCATATACGACAGGGCCAGCCTTCTTCGATAAGCCCCATTGGGTCACCATGTTGCGGGCAATTTCAGTCGCCCGTTGGAAGTCATTAGACGCACCAGTCGTCACACCGTCTTCACCAAAAATTAATTCCTCAGCAATTCGACCACCGAACAAACTGCACAATTGGCCTTTGAGGCGGCGTTTCGAATGGCTATAGCGATCTTGTTCGGGCAAGAACATCGTGACCCCAAGGGCACGACCGCGAGGAATAATCGTGACTTTATACACAGGATCATGTTCCGGCATACTCAAGCCCACAATGGCATGACCCGCTTCATGGTAAGCCGTGAGTTTTTTCTCATCGTCACTCATGACCATGGAGTGACGTTCAGCACCCATCATGATTTTATCTTTGGCTTGTTCAAACTCATGCATCTCGACGGTACGCTTATTGGCGCGGGCCGCAAACAATGCTGCTTCGTTAACAAGATTGGCTAAATCAGCCCCGGAGAAACCTGGCGTACCACGGGCAATCACTTCTGCCCGCACATCGTCAGAGATAGGAACCTTGCGCATGTGGACTTTGAGGATTTGTTCCCGACCACGAATATCTGGCAAAGGTACAACTACTTGACGGTCAAAACGACCAGGACGTAATAACGCAGGATCAAGCACGTCAGGACGGTTAGTGGCAGCAACCACGATAACCCCTTCGTTACCTTCAAAACCATCCATCTCAACCAATAATTGGTTCAAGGTTTGTTCCCGCTCATCATGACCACCACCAAGACCGGCACCACGGTGACGACCCACGGCATCGATCTCATCGATGAAGATAATACAAGGCGCTTGCTTCTTCGCTTGCTCAAACATATCACGCACCCGCGAGGCACCGACACCAACAAACATCTCGACAAAGTCAGAACCCGAAATCGTAAAGAAAGGCACTTTTGCTTCACCAGCAACGGCTTTGGCGAGTAAGGTTTTACCGGTACCAGGGGAGCCCACCATTAACACGCCGCTAGGAATACGGCCGCCCAATTTTTGGAATTTGCCGGGGTCGCGCAAAAAGTCGACCAGTTCTTTGACTTCTTCTTTGGCTTCTTCAGCACCTGCCACATCGGCAAAGGTCACTTTGACTTGGTCTTCACCCAGTAATCGTGCCCGGCTACGGCCAAAGGACATGGCCCCGCGGCCACCACCGCCCCCCTGCATTTGCCGCAGGAAGAAGATCCAGACCGCAATGAACAGTAACATTGGAAACCAGTTGATGAATAAATGTACTAAGAAACTTTGCTGCTCTGGCGGCTTGCCGGTGACATTGACCCCTTGTTTAATCAAATAGGGCAATAAGTCCTGGTCACTCATGGGAATATAGGTTGAGAATGCCTTATTATCCTTGGTGGTACCACGGATGGTTTGATTCTCGATAGTGATAGCACTGACGTTGTCTTTGGACACTTCGGTGAGGAATTGGGTATAAGAATACGCATTATCCTGCTTATGATGGGGACCAAAGTTACTGAAAACCGAGACTAAAATAACAACAATTATTAGCCAGAGAAAGAGATTTTTAACCATATCGTTCAATGTCTGAGACCTCGCCGTTTGCGCTTTATACCTTTAAGTATATAGGGGTTCTTGAGGGAAAATACTAGTCCATCGCCTAAATTGGTTGATTATACGTAAATTTGGGCCATATCGCTATTTTTGCCCGTATTTTGCTAAATTAGGCCTTTAATGGTTCTTTTTCGGCCAAATGAGGGATATCGGTCTAGGTGTATTTTGAACAGCCTAAGAAATTGAGTTATCGAATGAATTGATCTGCCTATACGATGAAAAGGTGATAGACTTGCTACGTATGCCTGATGATGATTTTGAAAGGGTATCCGCGAAAAAGTGCATGGATGGGATTATTCAAGAAACCTATTCAAAAAGATGAGAAATTTATACCATGAAAAAACTCCACACACCTCTTTGTGAACTATTAAGCCTTGATATCCCAATTTTTCAAGCCCCCATGGGTGGCACAGTAACACCTGAATTTGCCAGTGCCGTTGCTAATCATGGCGGCCTTGGCATGTTGCCATTGGGCAACTATGCCTTAGAGACTTGCGAACAAATGATTGATGATACTTTAGGATTAACCGGCAAGGCTATTGGCGTTAATTTGATTTTAGAATGGGACCAACGTGAACGATTAACCTTAAGCCTCAACAAAGGCATAAAAACCATTTGGTTTTTTTGGGGTGATCCGAGCCCTTATATTGATGAAATCCATGCTCATGGCGCAAAAGTTATTTTAACAGTTGGCAGTGCCGAAGAAGCGAAACGCGCCGTCGATAATGGCGTTGATATTATCGTCACCCAAGGCTGGGAAGCTGGTGGTCATGTCTGGGGCGACGTTGCTACATTACCACTTGTACCGGCCGTAGTAGATGCGGTTGGCAACAAGGTTCCTGTTGTTGCTGCTGGTGGTATTGCCGATGGTCGTGGTATGGCAGCTACTTTGGCGTTAGGTGCCCAAGGTGTTGTTTTAGGCACGCGGTTGCTAACAAGTGTTGAAGCAGCCGTTCATCAACAATATAAAGACCGTATTATTAATGCCAAAGAAACTGATACTGTCTACACGGATTTGTTTGACAAGGGCTGGCCCAATTCTCATATGCGTGTATTGCGTAATAGTAGCTATCAACAATGGCTTGATGCTGGCAAACCACCATCGGGTAACCGCCCTGGCGAACACGATGTTATTACTGAATTCAACCCAGACAGCCCCGTTGAACGCTATAGTTATTATCTACCTGCTCCTGCTATGAAAGGCGACTTAGAACCCTTAGCTAATTACATGGGACAGTCTGCAGGTTTAGTTAAGAATATTCAGCCGGTTACTGACATCATTGATGAAGTTATTGATGGAGCCATTCAACAGATCAATGCTATTAATAATAGTATTGTATAACTATAATATTCTCGTCATAAAAACACTATGAATATCTTCGCAGTAATCACCAAATGGCCCGCAAACCTCAAAACCACAGTTTGCATAGAAATTCTGGGCGGGCGCGAACAGTGTGGAACTGCCAGTCTCGAGACTGAGTTGCTTGTAACCTAAAGTCATTGATTCTTGAATAAGCTTGTCGAGCACTACACTCCCTATACCTTTGCGCAAATGATTGGGATGGGTACACATTGATTTTATTTCGCCGTGAGACGGGGTAATTTCTTTTAGACCGCCGCAACCTAGAATAATGTCATCGTCATATGCGCACCATAGCTTAAGCGCGGATTGCTTAATTTTATCGATAGAAAATGCATGGCCACTACCAGGAGGAGAAATGGCTTGCATATAGGAAAAATGACTCTCGAGCAAATCAATCACCCGCTGATCGTTTAGGTCTGCGGTTTTGATTTGCATATTATGCCCCAGTATTCTTTAAACCAACGCCCACTAAATAGACTTCACGGGAGCGAGGTCTGGAGGCTTTTGGTTTGCGAATGACAACTTTGGTAAACGTTGCACGGGCTGCGCGAACATACTCATCAAAGCCCTCACCTTGGAATAATTTCACAATAAATTTGCCTTTGGGCAGTAACATTTGCCGCGCAAACTCCATAGCTAGCTCGGCCAAGTACATTGAGCGTGGTTGATCAACAGCGGTCAAACCACTGGTATTGGGCGCCATGTCCGACATCACTACATCAACATTGCGCTCCCCCACTAACTGATTCAATGCCGTTAACACATCATCGTCAGTAAAATCGCCTTGGATAAATTCCACCCCCGCTAAAGGCTCTATTTCTAACAAATCCAAGCCGATGATTGTACCTTTGGGCCCGACCCATTCTCGCGCCAATTGCGACCAACCACCGGGAGCAGCCCCCAAGTCCACCACGGTCATGGCGGGACCAATTAAATGATCTTTTTCTTGGATCTCAAGCAACTTGTACACGGCACGGGAGCGATAGCCCTGCTTTTGTGCCCGCTGGACAAATTCGTCTTTGAAATGTTCGCGCAACCAACGATGGCTGCTTTTGGAGCGTTTTTTAGTCATTTGTTAAACCGTTTGTGCATTTTTCTCTCGTGACAGTTGTTTCTACCCCCCTATTTCCGGAAATATCCGGAAATTTCCGGAGAGAGCGATATTGTTCCACTTAATTGACCTTAATCTATGCCTTATCTAAATACTCAAATATGTTCCTGCTCGGTCAAGTAGCGCTTGAAACCGGGTTTCTCGATCCGGTACTTGCCCTTTTCTACTTGGCTTATTAAATTCTGTTCGATTAAACGACGTAGAGATCGTTGGACATTGGAATAAATACCTCGAATCTTAGTTTCACGTTCAATTTTATCTAACAGCTCTTTAGAAAATGGACTTTTCTCAGAAGATAATGCATCAAAAACAATATAATCAATTGGCTTCATTTTCTTTTTGATACTATCAAAACCCTCAGCAGCTTCTATAAGCTGTAACACAAAGCCAAGTGACTCCTTCAGACTTCCAGCAAATGTCACCATATGACTGACTACTTTCATCATCCAGTACGGCGATTGATCCACCGCTGCGAACGCTTGCGCTAAGCTTTTTTGAGACACCGCTATATTATGCCTTTCTTGCAAATTAACAGCGATAAAATCCAAGAAGCCTTCACCAAGATCGGGAAATGGCACCATTTCAACGAAGTGGTAAAACGGCGATTGTGACTCGTTAAATAGTAGGCTCATGAAGTGTCGCGACGACCCAATAAATATCGCCTTGACTTTACCCAAACGCTTATCGAGCATCGTCCTCAAAGCATGAGTAAGTGAATTAAAATGAGGTGATGTTGCAAGGTGCTGTACTTCATCAATCATCAGTATAATGGTTTTATTTTTTGCTTTTTCCTGTAGTTTTGACAACAGTTGATCCAGCAAAATTAAATCTTTGTTGCTTGGTTTTTGGGGGTTATCGGCAAACTCGACTTCAACCTTACCAATTAATTCATTGCCAAGAGATGTTTTTTTGATCTTGGTTTTGAGTAAACGATTGATGGAGATCTTTTTATCCATTGCTGCGATTGCTTCCTCTAATGCTAAAATTAACCCTTCATGGGGGGCATTAATATTTTGCCAGAGACTCGCATACACCGGTATGAAATTACGTTTGCGGGCCAGTGTCGACACATCTTGCAGTACAAATAGTGTCTTCCCCTTCCTCCTTGGGGCAATAATAGCAATATTTGATGATATACCTAACTCTAGAATCTTGAAGTATTTGTCAGCTAATTCGAGCCTGGGAAAGTACCAACTATCCATTTCTACACATCTCTACACATAAAATAGGTAGCTACACATTATATAGGTAGAGATGTGTAGATCAAGCCATATTGATGCTTTTTCACCCCCGCTCTCGCAGGCCTATACGGCGCACTTGCGCCACCAATACCAGCGATAACCCCACGCTGTATCCCCCCAAAATCAACATTTGCCACAATGGGCTAGTCACAGTGAGACTCACCACACACCAGAGGATCACAGCCAATAATATCCCCAATGCCAGGAGGATCTTCACGGGATTAAAGGGACTGGGAGCAACGGTCGTGGTTTTAGTGGGGCTTGTCATAATATTCCTGTGTGCATGGGCCATAGTGGTGGGCATTGTAACGTATCCATGGTAGTATGCGCAAAATTTTGACGAATCCATATGATGAAGGTACCTCATGACACTGACAGGTAAACAAAAACGTGAACTTCGCGCCCAAGCCCACAAGCTAAAACCCGTGGTTTCCATCGGTAATAACGGCCTAACCGACCCCGTGTTAGTTGAAATCGACAAAGCTCTCTACGACCACGAGCTCATCAAGGTCAAAATCTATGGCGGAGACAAGGAATACCGCGAACAAATTTTGCAAGAAATCTGCGAAAAACAAGACGCTCACCACGTCCAAAGCATTGGTCACATTTTGGTCTTATACCGCGAATCAGATAAAGAATTGTAATAACATAAGGCAATTTTTTGCATACTAATAATCAATAAACATAAGGTGAATCCATGTACGACGATAATTCTACTACAAACATTTATACCCAGGCGCTTGCTCAAGAGAATAAAACGCGGCAACTTATCACTGAGTTGACTGAACTCTCAACGCTAGGCCATATCAATAAAGTCGCTGACTCATGCGAGCAATTGCAAGTTCTCATGGAGTTTGGGATCCCTATAGATATGCTACGTGAAGGTGTGGGTGCGGCTATCAATGGTGCCATAGTTGGAGGACATTTAGAGGTTGTTTGGATTTTATTGCAGAGCAACATTGGAATAGATATTAATGGCGTTTATTCTAAACGACCTGAAATGACGCTACTCCAACAAGCATTGCGCAAGCAACATTATCCAATTGTTGCACTATTGATTCAACAAGGCGCTACTACAGACGAATTATCAGAAGATGAACAAGAACGCATTCAGGATTACATGCAATCGTGTCCAGAGTCCGTGTTAGCTACATTTTCAGCATCTCGGAGCACGACAACAAGTAGTGCTAGCGAGAATAGTACAGCATCTGACAGTTCAGTCTATCATTTAGCTATGGAGTTAAGGGCTAAATTTCATCAACACTTGGCTGAACTCAGTAAAGCTGTAGAACAAAAGGATATCGAACTTGTTAGAAGCCTATGCAAAAATCTACAAAGCGATATTGACGAAGGTTTTACCCGTGAAGAAATTGCACCAGTCATTGGAGGGCTCTTCTATCAGGCAGTAGACAGCGGTAATCTAGCAATAGTTCAGTGCCTTATTGAAAGCGACATCGGCGTTAATATCAATGAACGATTTGCACAACACCGCCATATTTCTGCATTGCAACTCGCTCTCAATAATGAACACCATCTCGTTGCCGACTACCTAGCTAGCAAAGGAGCTTGTGTTGACTACTCTAAAGATAGCGGCGAAGAATTGACGTATTCTATACAATTATCGGCATTAGCTGCTGTCATCGATGAACCTGAACGCGTAAAGTTTTTTTTAGAACATGGTCAGTGGCGTCAGAACTCAGAAGGCCTCTATCAAGCACTCCACAAAGCCATCCTAAATAATCAGACTGAGAGTATTAAATGCCTTGCTGATAAAGTTGATCTCAACGCTCCAAAAATGCACTTACACTACCGCCTAGGTGGCGATGTGCGGCCGTTGCGGTTGGCTGTTTCTGAGAGTAACATTGATACGATCGTTGAACTCGCTAAGCAAGGTGCTGATCTGAATACTGATTTCAGTCACTTGACTGAAATAGCAAAAGAGCGGGGAAACACATTTTTTAATGAGTATAAAGTTAAGATGCTACCTCTCAAGAAGAGAGCCGTAGTGGAATATGCCAAAAAAGAGAAGAAAAAAAAGCATGATCACACACCGCCAGTTGCGAAAATCACTCATCAAGAAAACACAGTAAGTCCAGAGAAACGACCTGTATCTGGCAAAACCGCGCTTACGTTATTTGCCGGGAAACTGGGCGCATGTCATACACTACTCAAGGACTTATTTGTAGATAACGCTGAGATTGATGTTTACGTCTCTTTTTCTTCTGACGGTACAGTGATATTGGAATCATTATTTGCCCAGCACCCCGTTGTCCTATCCATCGATGATTACCACTGTTTGAAACAGTACTTTGATTTACAGTTAAATAACTACCAGCCTGATGAGTCAATTATTGATGAAGATATGACGTACCTGAGGTTGCATGATGCATTAGATGACGCCCAAAGTGAGGAACACAGTCAGACCGATGCAGTAGAAGCATCATTACAGGCTATGCATGATAGACTTTTACGAAATCACCTTGGTTGTCAACGTTTAGGTGAAGCCCCTGCAGCATTGCGAGTTGATAACCGAGTAATCGCACTTATTTCTAGCGTCGCGAAGATCACTGACCTTGGTCAACTTCAACGGGATGTTATCGAAACAATTAAAACCAATCCACAAAAAGTGCCCACTGAGCTTATTACAATCGTTCTAGAAAAAGCACCTAACAAAGACAAGATCATGTTTGCAGCGGCGTGCACGGCATGTCGTTGCGGCAATATTCGCGCCTTGATGTACATATCTGAGCGAGATAGTCGTTATATTGTTGGTCCAGGTAGCAGTAACAACGAACTAGTCCCCATTCGCCATGCCTTCGCCGCAAAAAATCAACGTGCCACACAATGGCTATTTAGGAATGGGGTAAGGCTTAACACCCTCGTCCTGGCGGCTGCTAAAATAAGTGATGCTGACGAGTTTTTAGCAAATAATATTGACTTGAACAAAATATCTGACAAAGAAGCCTTATCTTTAGTAATGTCCGCAATACGACAAAACATGGCGTTCTGTACCAATACGCTATTACAGAAATCTGGTGTTAACAAGGATATAATAGATGAAGCAGAATATTACGCAGAACATTACAAGGATCTTGCCATTATAGACTTGGTAAAAAATAGTAAAATCCCAGGATTACAGAGCTTGTACAGCTTATCTATCGAGATGCTTGGCACAGCTGATAGCTTGATAAGACCGTTATTTGGCCCCCATAAAAGAGTTGAGATCTTTACTAAATTCATCAACAAGAGCACTGCTGTTAAACTAATGGCATACGAAACTGAAAAATTCATTGTGTTAAGTAGAGAGGACTTTGAAGTATTGACTCGTTACTTTGATTCTCAGCTTAATAAGTTCTCATTCGTTTATGTTACCGGCAGAGAAGACAAACACTACATCACACCAACTGTCGCCTATAACCTCAAACGCCAAGATAATGAAACTGAATCTGACTTCAACAAACGCAAATTCAATATGATTAATTCTAAGCTTGGACCAAACTGGCGTAATGACGCATCAGACTCACTCATGAAAAATGGAATTGAACATCGCAAGTCTGGTGATGCGTTTCTGATAGAAGTTTATAATGAAGCTCTAACGCTTATCGAAGCTGTTAAATCGATAACAGATTTGAGCCGACCGGTTTTTGCACAAAAGGCTAAAGAGCCCGCTCCCAGACAGTCGGATGAGGAGCGCTCTTGTACAGCAACAAGTGGTGGCTCTTGGCGACATAAACGCACGTAATTTATGAGTGTTTAAACCATGCTCAGCCCTGCTAAAAGCAGGAAATAAACATGCCCAAAAATCGCTATTTTTCAACGAAGTAGCTCAAGCCCAGGAATCCTATTTATAAAATCGCGGGAGTCCTATTTGCAATATTGCGGGCATTCTATTTATAAAATAGTGGGGCTTCTATTTGTAATATTGCGGGTTCGTGTTACCTTTAGGGAAAAGGAGGAATCGCGTCCCATGTCCCAATTTCATCGTTGGCAAACCCCAATTATCGAGCAGGCACTGCAAACTAGACGGATCATTATATTGGCCGGTCCACGCCAATGCGGCAAAACGACCCTTTCTAAAGCCTTAGAACTGGCTGACTACGAATACCGCACCCTCGATGACAAAATGCTGCAAGAAGCTGCCATTGCTGATCCCCATGAATTCGTGAAACGCCATAAAGCATTAATGATTATCGATGAAGTGCAAAAGGCCGTTGAACTTCTGCCTGCTATCAAAAAAGTCGTGGATGACGATAATCGACCGGGACAGTATTTACTGACAGGCTCTGCAAATATTCAGTCATTACCGGGTGTGACAGAATCACTGGCAGGTAGAGCCGGTAAAATTCGTCTGCGACCATTAGCGCAAGGTGAAATCCTTGGCAATAAGCCTGTATTCTTACAACATGCATTCGAGCAAACATTGGGTCAACTATCACTACAGCCATTAGAACGCGACGAAATCCTGCAAATTGCTATGTACGGCGGCTACCCTGAAGCACTCACCCTTAGTCCCAGTGAATCGCTATTGTGGCATGAGGATTATGTTGATGCCTTACTAGAGAGAGACTTGATGGATATTGTTAATATTCGGCGTAAAGACTCCATGAAAAACTTAGTCCATATTGTCTGTACCTGGTCAACCAAACCTATCGACATGTCTGCTATTGGTAGCGGCTTAGCTATCAAACGCCCCACTCTGGAAAGCTACGTTAACGCACTAGAAGCACTTTACCTGGTTGAACGTATTCCTGCATGGACTAAAACCGATTATGGTCGAATTAACCGGCAATCGAAACTCATTATAAATGACAGCGGGCTTATGTCCTCATTATTACGTTGGCAACTAGACGATATCCGTTTTGATGATGATAAGACCGGTAAACTCATTGAAACCCACGTCGGCAATGAATTACAAAAACACATTGATACCGCACGAGACCAATACGAGTTATTTCATTACCGCGACCGTGAAAAACGCGAAATTGATTTTATTGTCCGGCGTAATAATGGCGACTTACTTGGTATTGAGGTAAAATCCAGCACTAGTGTTGGCAATGAAGACTTTAAACATCTGCGTTGGTTCCAAGAAAACCTAACGCTCAATGGTAAAAACTTTACTGGCATTATTATTTATACAGGCGAACACCTCGCCTCTTTTAATAATAACTTATGGGCTGTGCCAATTACTGCGTTGTATGGTGGATAAGAAAGAGACTATTTTTTTAATCTAAATAAAATGGGGATTTTATGAAAGTTGATAAGCCTAAAGAAGACTTTTTAACCGAGCAAGGATTCAGACCAAATAATAAACGCATGCTATTTTATAATGAGAACAGTAGAAAAGTAATAAGTCGCGAAGCTATTGAAGACCACAACTTACACTGGCTTGAAAAATGTGTTAATGAAACACATCAGAACTGGAAATTCTATACAAATGGCGTTATTGCTGATGACCTAAAATCGGAAATTATTTCTGAAATAATGGGTGAAAATCGTGAGTAATGATACAGCTAAAGAATATTCAAATAAAATAGAGAAGTTCAAAAAAATCGAAGAAAAATTATACTTTGAAGTTTGTCATTTCCTATCAGACGATAAGTACAACTTAAATGAGTTCCAACATATCGAAATAACTTCAAGAATCAAGTCGTATTCAAGTGCTGAAAAGAAACTCAGGAATCAACTTGAGCTCACTGCGCATGATAAATCATCTATCTTTGATTTAGATGATATAATCGGAATCAGAATTTCTGTATTTCCCTTGACTCTGCTACGCAATATCGAAAAAAAATTAGACGAAAAATTCAAGTCTTGGAAAAAAGAAAAGTCCTGTCACGGACGTTACTCTGTTTATAAATATCGTTCTAATTATGAAAAAGCTAACTGCGAAATTCAACTTGTACCCATGTTAGTAGGAAAATTTTGGGATGTAGAACACTCTGTCATTTATAAATCAAAGTTATCTAAAAATGAGGATCTTAATAAATCATATGACGTTATCATTAATGCTTTACATGATTATGAAAATCAGGTGATTGATGTTCTCAAGTATATGAACAACCAATAGCCAAACTATTTATCCCATCTTCTCCCGCCCCAACCCGACGTCATACAAGCGATTTTTTTTCTCACCAGTGATATCGGCGGTGAGTTTGGCGGCTTTTTTGAGTGGTAATTCTTGGGCGAGTAAGTCTAAGATACGCAATGCTTCGGGGGCAATACGATCATCGTCTTTCTCGAAACCTTTGATCAATATCACAAACTCGCCTTTTTGCCGTTCGGCCTCAGCCTCGAGCCAGGTTTTTAATTCAACGAGGCTGCCATCAATAATCGTCTCAAAATGCTTAGTGAGTTCTTTCGCCAGTACCGCTACACGTGTTTCGCCAAAGCACGTCATACAATCTGTCAGACAATCATGAATACGATGAGTAGACTCGTAAAAAATAATAGTACGGGTTTCGGTCGCTAAGTCTTGTAGACGCGCCAGTCGTGCGCCAGACTTGGCGGGCAAAAATCCCTCAAAGATAAATTTATCCGTCGGTAGTCCTGCGGCGGATAAGGCTGTTATCAGTGCACAGGCACCTGGGATCGGCACGATGGTTACCCCTTGCTTGCGGGCTTCTCGTAATAGGTGGAAGCCTGGGTCACTGATAAGCGGTGTGCCGGCATCACTGATGAGAGCGAGACTCTCCCCGCCTTTGACCCGTTCTAACAGACGGTTTGCCTTATCCCGTTCATTGTGTTCATGTAGGGATGTGGCGGGAGTGTCGATGGCAAAATGTTGTAATAGCCGACCGCTATGACGGGTATCTTCCGCGGCAATGAGGTCGACACGCTTCAAGGTCTCGATAGCCCGTGGGCTCATATCGTCAAGATTGCCGATGGGGGTCGCCACCACGTAGATATTGCTCATAATTTGTTACAACTCGCTTGCATTTTTTGCCGTTCTCAAAGATACTTGTTGTCCTATGAAAACACAACTGTTGTCACTTCAAGGCCGCTTTGCCAGACTGTTTAGCGCCGTAATGTTACTGCTGTTAGCCAGCACAGCCGCCCATGCCGCGCAGTATCCGGCAGGTTTTCCGAATTTCTACCCTGACCCAGCAGACCAATATCTAGCCAAAGCCGCTAATGCCGAAGGCTCAGAACTAGCCTCCTATCAATTACAAGCTGCTGGTAGACTCCTACAAGAACGCCGGGCCGGAGAAGCGCAACCACTATTGGCCAATATCGACACCCATGGGTTGTCACCGGAACAACAGCTAGAAAAAAACTTATTACAAGTAAACCTCTGGCTACAATTCCACAACGGCGAACGCGCCCTGTACGAATTATCCCAAATAACTGATCTTCAGGATTATCCCCGCCACTACCAAATAACCTATTATCAAGTCGCAGCCCTTGCCTATCGACAAACGGATAACCTGCTAGCTAGCATCGAGCAGCGTATCCAACTTGATACCTTATTGACAGGGGATCCCCAACAACAGAACCAACAAGATATTTGGCAAGGTCTTAACAGCCTCTCGACGGACGAAATCAGTGCCGAGCTACGGCGTCCAACCAATGACTTAGTTGCCGGCTGGCTTGAGCTTGCTTATATTAATAAGGGATACCAAGACGATCCGAAACTCCTGGCACAACAAGCCAGAGCCTGGCAAGAACAAAACCCAAATCACCCGGCAGCGTTATTTTTACCGGGCCAACCTAAGGGGCCCTGGCATGAAGCCAGTGCTTTTGACTTTGCCAAAGATGCCCAAATTGCCCTGCTGGTGCCAACCACAGGCCCCCTCGCCGATTCGGGCCGTAGTATTCGTAATGGTTTCATGGCGGCATACTATGGTGAGCACGGCAACCAAAGTGGTCAACGGATCAAAGTGTACAATACTGACGGCCAAGATATTCGTAGTGTTTACAATCAAGCCGTCAACGAGGGCGCAGCTTTAGTCGTTGGTCCTCTCACCAAAGCCAATGTCAAAACCATCGCTAAACAACGCAAACTTGCGGTGCCAACACTCACACTGAATTACACCCCCTCCAAGCTCAAAGTACCAGAAAACCTGTTTGAATATGCGCTCTCGCCACAAGATGAAGCCTTGCAGGTTGCCGATAAAGCATTTGCCGATGGCCACCGCCGTGCGCTTATCATCGCCCCTCAGAATGCTTGGGGCCAAGGTATTGCCGAGACATTTAAATACCGCTGGCAAACCCAAGGTGGTGAGGTTGCCGATAGTCTACATTACAGCGCTGATACCCATTTTAATGACGCGATTCAAACCTTACTCAAAGTCGATGAGAGCAATGCCCGTAGCCAAACCATTCGCAAAATTATTGGCAGCAAAGTCGCTTCTCGGCCCACTCGCCGCCAGGATGCTGACGTCATCTTCTTGGTCGCCAACCCCGATGAAGCACGCCAAATTCGCCCCTTGATCAAATACTATTACGCCGGTGATTTACCCATGTATGCCACCTCCCAAGTGTACGCAGGCAAACCTAATCCACTCAAAGACAAAGACTTAGACGGTATCTTGTTTTGTGATACTCCTTGGGCGCTGGATACTGCTGACAATATCGACAAAGCCAAACAAGAAATGACCCGCATCCAACCCCGAGCTAACAGCCAGATGTCACGGCTGTATGCGTTTGGTTTTGATACTTATACCCTCACCACCGAATTGAATAAAATTTCCAGCTACCCCGATATGAGCTTGCGTGGCTTCACGGGGGACTTACACCTCAGCAATAATCACAAAGTTTTCCGGCGGTTACCGTGGGCAGTTTTCAAAAATGGCGAACCCGTGTTAACCACTGGTTAAAGCGACAATGGGACAGCACAAGCCCCCAAGCCATTGGCCGACGGGCAGAACAGGCTGCCTGTCGTTATTTGAAGCAGCAGCATTGTCGCCTGTTGTGCCAAAACTATCGAGGCCCCAAGGGCGAAATCGATTTGATCATGGAAGATGGTGATTGCTTGGTATTTATTGAGGTACGCTATCGTCGTAATAACGACTTTGGCACACCATTGGAGAGTGTGGATAAACCAAAACAACAGCGAATCATCAAAACAGCACGGTATTTCTTGCAACGAAATCCCACACTTGGCTATGAGAATCGCCGTTTTGATGTTGTATCTATTCAGCAGCTCCCGGCTAAGCCGGAAAGCTGCTTTCCAAGTACTATCGCCTATGCGGCAAAGCCGCATCAACGGCGACCAAA